>JACCDP011478051.1_pt1 | contig 27784 bp, 21 predicted proteins | sample 7445841 | NCBI WGS metagenome assembly JACCDP01 (sample SAMN15323441, study PRJNA562643) | freshwater metagenome | isolation source: river surface water | place: USA:Blue River Watershed | collected 2017-08-17 | reverse complement strand
TGCTTGTTCCAGAGGGCATGAAGCCGTTCAAATTGCGTTGGGTATGCAACTGGAACCACGGGATTGGGTTTCGCCTTATTATCGTGACGACAGCATTCTGTTGAGTATTGGTATGACACCTGAAGATCTTTTCATGCAGGTGTTTGCAAAAAAGAAGGATCCCTTTTCAGGAGGCAGAACCTATTATTCGCATCCATCGCTGAATGATCCGGACAAGCCTAAAATTATTCATCAATCCTCAGCAACTGGTATGCAAGCGATTCCAACTACAGGAATTGCATTGGGTTTAAGATACAAAGAACAGCAAGAGTTGCTCGGGCAACAAGAGGTTGGCGGGGTAGTAGTGTGCTCCCTTGGCGATGCCTCGTGCACCGAAGGCGAAGTTTCCGAGGCCCTCCAAATGGCCGCGTTAAAGCAACTCCCCATCATTTTCTTTGTGCAAGACAATGGCTGGGATATTTCAGCCAATGCTCAGGAAACCAGAGCTCAAAACATTGCAGAATACACTTCGGGAATGAAAGGGCTTGAAATCGTTTCAGTGGATGGTTCTAATTTTGAAGAAAGTTACACGGCACTTCAACAAATAATAGCAACCGTTCGAGCAGAACGTAGGTCTTTTGTGTTCCATGCAAAAGTCCCCCTTTTAGGTCATCATACATCGGGGGTTCGTAAAGAATGGTACCGCGACGATTTAGAAGAGGCTGAGCAACAAGATCCTTATCCCAAATTAAAGAAAGCTTGTGAATTAGCTGGTGTGGGTTTGGCCGATTTGATTTTAGCTGAAACGGAATCTCGAAAGTACGTGGAAGAGGCCTACCATGCAGCATTAAATGCAGAGGATCCTGATCCAAAATCGGTACAAGACTTCATTTTTGCTCCTACTCCAATAACTGAAGAACAAGGGGTCCGAGATCCTCAAGGTAAAAAGAAAACGGTGATGGTTGATTCAGCATTGTTTGCGGTACGGGAGATTATGCAGAACCATCCGGAGGCATTGCTTTATGGTCAAGATGTAGGAAGGCGCTTGGGAGGGGTTTTTAGAGAGGCAGCCACCTTGGCTCAACAATTTGGAGACCATCGCGTGTTTAATACGCCCATTCAAGAGGCTTTTATCATTGGTTCTACGGTCGGAATGTCGGCGGTGGGTCTAAAACCTATCGTCGAAGTTCAATTTGCGGATTATATTTGGCCAGGATTAAATCAACTCTTCACCGAGGTTTCGAGAAGTTATTACTTATCCAACGGAAAATGGCCGGTCAGTGCTGTGATTCGCGTACCCATTGGGGCCTACGGATCAGGAGGTCCTTACCATTCATCAAGTGTTGAATCCGTATTGGTGAATATTCGAGGAATAAAGGTCGTTTACCCTTCCAATGGAGCCGACTTAAAAGGCTTAATAAAAGCCGCTTTTTATGACCCAAACCCGGTAGTGGTTCTCGAACATAAAGGGTTGTATTGGTCTAAAATTCCAGGGACCGAAGGAGCTATGTCGATTGAGCCAGATGAAAATTACATCGTGCCCATCGGGAAAGCTCGCTTGGTAAAAGAAGTAAGCGAAAATGACATACAGAAAGGGACCTCTATAGCCGTAATAACCTACGGAAGAGGGGTTTATTGGGCCTTGGAAGCCGCAAAGTCATGGGACAACCAAGTTGAAATCCTCGACCTAAGATCCTTGAATCCTTTGGATGAAAATGCCATAATAGCCTCTGCGAAACGCCATGGAAAAATTTTGGTGGTCACAGAAGAATCCCAGGAGTGCAGTTTCGGTCTAAGCCTACTCGGTAGAATTCAACAAAAAGCCTTTGAGTATTTGGATGCTCCTGTTGCCCTAGTGGGGTCGGTTGATACTCCAGCAATTCCCCTGAATTCAGAGCTTGAGGCAGAAATCCTGCCGAATGCCCAAAAAGTGGCGAAAGCCATAGAACAACTATTACAATATTAAGCTTATGGAATTTAAAGAAATCGTTCAGCAAGTTGAAGTTTTTCACAATGCTTTTGGTATTGAAAACAATTCCAAGCCTACCTTGCTCGACGAAGCAGGAGCCAAGCTCCGTTTTAATTTGATGAAAGAAGAAAACGAAGAGTACCTCGAAGCAGCCCAAAAAGGAGACCTGGTTGAAATTGCTGATGCCTTAGGTGATCAGTTATATATCTTGTGTGGAACCTTGCTGCGCCATGGTCTTCAGCACAAGATCGAGGAAATTTTCTGCGAAATTCAACGGTCAAACATGAGTAAATTGGATGTTGACGGAAAACCTATTTATCGTGAAGACGGAAAAGTATTAAAGTCTGCATTGTATTTTAGACCGAATATTGCACAATTTCTAAAAGACTAGTTATTCACGTCGGGTTATTGATTAAAAATAACTTCCCGAGTTACCAACCGCTCTGATTCCCTTAATTTCGGTCTTCAAACGTTAGATATGATCGATTTGCCCCTGTTTTTTACCCCATGTACTTCGGTACAATACCCCAAAGATTCTCTGGGGGCCAAAGTTGTGTTTGATGCGCAAAACACGGAAGAAATCGAGCGTGGTTCCATCTGTATTTTTCACGTCAAAGAATACCGGGGAAGGGAGGATGATTCTTTCAATTCGACAGAAGGACTTCCATTTCGAAAACATTTATATAAACTCTTTCCGCATGCCCATTGGCGTTTATCCATTTATGATTTGGGCGATTTGTCTGCGGGAGAAACCATTCAAGATACGTATTTTGCTGTACAAACGATTATAACTGAATTGATTAAAAAATCCTGCATTCCGATCCTTGTGGGGGGTTCGCTGGATTTAATATACCCCCTTGCCATTGGGTATGAAACTACGGAACAGTTAGTGAATATATGTTCCATTGATGAACAATTGAATCTTGGGAAACCCGATGAACCCCTTACAAGCCAAAGTTACTTAAGTGCCCTATTGCTTCGAAGGCCGTGTTACCTATTCAATCATTCTTCCATTGGAATCCAACCGAATGCCAATGCAGCGGAAGATCTAAGCATCTACGAAAAGCTGTTCTTTGATGTTTGCCGATTGGGAGCGTTTAACTCCGATTTTCGTTTAGCCGAACCCTATATTCGATATGCTGATATTTTAACCATGAATTTGAATTCGCTGAAGGTTGCTGAACGTATGTTGACCGAGGGCAATCCAAACGGATTCACCGTAGAACAATTCTGTCGAGTGGCAAAATATGCGGGTTTCTCCGATAAGATGTCGAGTTTTGCCCTTTTGAATCCTCACCTCGGAATGGGCATAGATGCTTCAATCGCAGCACAGGTCATTTGGTATTTTCTGGAAGGAGTTGAAGATCGCTGCGGCGATTTCCCGGTAGGAAGCAAGAAGGATTATCTTAGATTCACCGTAATTCTTAATAATGAATTCAACGAAATTGTATTCTACAAAAGCAATAAATCCGAACGTTGGTGGATGGAAGTGCCATATCCCCCAACTCAAAATCAGCAATTTGAACGCCATCATCTTGTGCCTTGCGATAAAAAAGACTACGACAATGCCATGAATAATGAGTTGCCCGACTTGTGGTGGAGAACGTATCAGAAGCTAGGATAGCCGATAAATTCATGGATTTTTTTTGATTTTAATTTTTTTACTTAACTTAGCGAGCACTTTTTAGATTCTTTGGACTCTAAGAGGTTAAATTAATTTTGCAAGTTAATTAGTATGAAATTGAGAATCAGCCTGTTGGCGCTTACTATTGCTTCCTGTACGGGTATTGCTACCGCGCAGCAGGATAAATTGCTCACCCACTTCATGTACGATCGAATGTCGGTTAATCCCGGGGAAACTGGGTTGGACGAAGGCATCTGTGCGACGACCATTTACAGAAACCAATGGGATAAAGTAAACGGAGCGCCGAATTCAGCGGTTTTGAATGTTGCCGCCAACATGAATCGTTTTTTTCCAGGGGGGGTTGGTTTAAGTTTTTATCACGATGCGATTGGTTTTTCTCGTCAAAACAACTTGCTTTTAAATTATTCTTATCCGATATCTTTAGGCAACGTTGGAACCTTGGGAGCGGGTATCGGAGTAGGACTTATTTCTTATGCAATGAATCCAAACTGGATTCCACCGCAAACCATGAACGACCCATCGCTTCCCGGAACGGATTTCAGTGCCATGAGTTTGGATATGAATTTTGGTTTGTTTTTGAAGGGTAACAACTATTACGCCGGACTTTCTTCAACCCACTTAAGCGAATCTGAACTCTTAGGTAGTTCAACAGGTCTTGGAACCGTTGGCTACAATACCGCAAGACACTATTATTTAATGGGGGGGTACAAGTTGCCGAATGTTGGAAACGGTGCTTTAGATTTTAACCTAATGGCTCGAACAGATTTAGTGAAATATTCGGTCGATATCAATACGCGATATTTTCTGAAAAAGGACGGGAATGAGTTGGGTTATGCCGGATTGACGTATCGTACCTCTGATGCCTTGGGCATAATGCTTGGCTATAACGCATTTAAAAGTTTTACCGTAGGTTATTCGTATGACTTAACCTTGAATAAATTGTCCTCCATATCAAGAGGATCGCATGAAATGTTTGTGAAATATTGTTATTACCTTCCTATACCTCCGAAGACGTATTCAACCCACCCTCGTTGGTTAGGAAATTAATTTGTAACTATTTAGATTGTTCTGACGTTATTACCCAACTTAAATTAACCTGTAGCAAGTTTAATGGTAATTATTAAGAACTTAAAAAGGATAAAATGAGAAGATTATTTGCAGCAGTATTCTTGGTCTTAGTTGCCGCTTCTTGTGACCCAGTAGATGGAAATCTTACGGGTGTCAGAGGAAGAACCAATTGGTATCCAGATGTATTAGGTCCGGGTAAGGTTCCTTACGGCATGGTCTATATTCCGTCGGGTTCATTACAAGCAGGGCAGAACGATAAGGACATCTTTGGTCTTTACACTGCAAGAACCAAAACGGTTTCCGTACAAGGTTTTTATATGGATGCATCCGAAATTTCGAATAACGAATACCGTCAGTTCGTTTACTGGGTGCGTGATTCAATCGCTCGTGAAAAATTGTACCGACGTCAATCCATGGATGATGCCGAACAATGGGTGAACGTTCCGGATGACTTTTTCAAAGAGCCTTACCGAAGTATAATTAACAAGGGTTCCGACATTCAGGGAGGTAATAATCCTTACGACCCTTTCTTAGAAGAAGGTCAAATTTCAAAGGAAAAAGATGCTCAAGAGTTGGACAAGGCATTTCTTGCACTTACAGGCTACGATAACTTAAAGCCTTCTTCTACTATTTTGACGAAACTTGGAGTTACATGGAAAGCTAAGGCACGGAAAGACCTCGATGTAACATTGAATCCAACCGAAGTGTCAAACATTTTTTATGCTTATTCCCAAGACACGAAAAAACCTGATTTGAAAACCGACGCACCAAAAGATTTTGATGCAAAACTCTTGAAAGAGAATGGTGGTAGAATCGAAAACAGGAAATACTTTACCCTTAATTGGGAAACACCTATAGAATATACGGATCCAGAAACTTCCTTTTTGTTGTCGGACATGTATGTTTCCGAGGAAGAACAGTTTTTCAAAAACAAGCAGATTGATACGCGCTTGTTGTTCTATGATTACTACTGGATTGATTATAAAGAGGCTGCGAAACGGGGTAAAGTAAAAACCTCTGACAATTCATATGATCTTACCATCAATGCGATGGAAGCCAAAGAACGAAGAAATCCATTGTCAAAAGACGATAAATCCAATGGTATGCACCGTGCTACGTTAACGAACGATGGATCCATGGTATGGTATGATGGAACAACTTCTCCTTTTGAAGGTGACACCTCGAATAAAGCGGTTCCTCGAGACGATAAAGGAAACGTCTTGATTGAAACAGATTATTTGAAGAATCCAGGTCAAGATTTAGATTTAGGTTTTTCCAACAGTAAGGGGCAGCACAATGCCATTCGTGGTCACTCGGATCGCAGCCGATACATTATTAAGGAAAGAATCAATGTTTATCCAGATACGCTATGCTGGGTGAGAGACTATACTTACTCATACCATGATCCGATGGCTGAGAATTATTTCTGGCACACAGCTTACGATAATTACCCGGTAGTTGGAGTTACATGGTGTCAAGCCAAAGCTTTTTCAGTGTGGAGAACTCAGTTATACCATAGTTGGTTGTTGGCAAACGGAGATTTATATGTAAACGATTTTCGCTTACCTTCCGAGATAGAGTGGGAACGCGCAGCACGTGGCGACCTCGAGTTATCCCAATACCCTTGGGGAGGACCATACATACGTAATGCCAACGGATGTTTCTTGGCTAACTTCAAACCTATGCGCGGAAGATATTTTGAAGACGGTGGATTCCATACCGTTAAGGTTTATTCTTACAATCCAAATGCTTTTGGCTTGTATTGCATGGCGGGTAACGTAGCGGAATGGTGCAACACCGCGTACGACGATGGTAATTATGAGTTTACCCATGACATGAACCAGGAGTATACCTATGACGCAAAAGACGACGATCCGCCGGCAAGAAAACGTAAAGTTATCCGCGGCGGCTCTTGGAAGGATGTTGGATACTTCTTACAAAATGCTACGCGAACTTTTGAATACCAAGATACTGCGAAATGTTACATAGGATTCCGAAATGTAATGACGCATTTAGGTCGTGGAGGCAAGGATATTGATGCCGAAAACGGTGAGGAAATCCAGATGGATATCCAGTTGAAATAAAGCAAGTTCTTCAAGTTAAATAAATCAAGTTAAACAATTTAAATTTTCGATTATGAGTGGTAAAAAAGGAGGATTTTTTGCATCCAAAGGGTACAAAAATTTAATGAAGTATGTATATGGTTATGGAGCTGCAATTGTAATTGTTGGTGCCCTTTTCAAAATCCAACACTGGCCAGGAGCCGACATCATGTTGATTGCGGGTCTTTCTACCGAAGCCGTAATCTTTGGTCTTTCGGCAATGGAACCTTTACATGCAGAACCGAATTGGGCAGTTTATTACCCTTACCTGTTACCGGAAAATGAGCGCCCTCAAGGTCAAGACTTAAGTTTGTTTCCTAAACCGCACGAAATTGGTGGTGGTTCAGGAAGTGGAACTGATAGCGCTGAAATGGTTGCAGAGATGATGGAAAAAGCAAAAATTGATCAAGCGTTATTAGATCGTCTGGGTAATGCAATGCGCGATCTTAGCCACAACGCTGAGCAATTAAAGAGTGTTTCCTCTGCGGCCTCAGCAACTGATTCTTATGTTGCTTCATTGGAAGAGGCTTCTGCGAAAATGTCCACATTGACCGCTTCTTATGAGCGTGCTTCAAGTTCAATCGCAGGTTTAACCGCTAGTTCTGGCGAAGGCGAATCTTTCGGTGAGCAAATGCAGAAAGTATCTAAGAATCTTGCAGCATTGAATAATGTTTATGAATTACAGCTACAAGGTGCTTCCGCTAATTTAGAAGCGACAACCTCGTTCCAAGGTAAAGTATCAGAAATGATGGGGAATCTTGCTGCTTCCGTGGAAGATACTAAATTATATCGTGAAAACATGGCGGCATTGGCTCAGAATTTAACAGATTTGAACAATGTTTATGGTAACATGTTGAAGGCAATGCGTTCTTAATGCCATAGGGTCCTTATTTAATTTATAAATAACTTAAAATTTAGTTAAAATGGCAGGTGGTAAGGAAACACCAAGGCAGAAGATGATAGGTATGATGTACCTGGTTTTAACTGCCTTGTTAGCATTGAATGTATCCAAAACAATCCTTGACGCTTTTGTAGCAATTGAAGAGAATATGCAGATTGCAAACATCAATGAATATACAAGAGGGCAAGAGAAATATGATTTAATCAAGGAAAAAGCGGAAGGTAAGGAGTCTACTCCCAAGGCCGTTGAAATTGCCAAATTGGCAAAGAAAATCGATGAAATAACGGCACAGCGCATTCAGTTAATCGATAAGGTTAAGCTTTTGGTGATGATGGAGTGTAAAGAGGAAATCAAAGCGGGTACACCGAAAGATGAGGCAATTATTGTAAAAGATAGGGGTCGTGAAAATTTGGAAGTAAACCTTGATGCCAAAAATCCTGGGTTTAAAAATAACGCTATCCCGGTGCTTCCTGTGCGAATGAATTTACATCATGTAAGCGGCAAGGATAAATACGATGAAGGGATGAGGGTTATGGGTATAGCTAGTTCCGAAGCATTGGTAGCTCCTGATCCAAAGGGTAGTGGTATGGAAATTTGGAATTCTATGAACGCTTTCAAGAATGAACTTTGTCAATTAATTTGTGAAGCGGGAACCAATATTGCCAGAAAGGATACGATTAAAGACAAGAAAGGCAACGTTGTTAAATTTTCTTTCACAGATCCTAAGATTAAGAAATATACGGATAAGGAAGATCTCTTGAAACAACTTACGGTAGCGCTGAATCCGCTAATGGTGGATGGGGCTTCAACTCCTGAGTTGGAAAGTATCCGTGATATTTACACAGGATTAACCAAGAATGAAATGGTGATGGAAGGCGAGAAAGAGTTGCATTGGATTGGTAAAACTTTCGATCACGCTCCGCAAGTAGCTACGATTGCTTCGCTTACGAGCTTGCAAAAAGAAATACTTACCGCTCGTGCTACTGCCTTATCGTATTTGCAAGAAAAAATTGGTGCAGGTCAATATTCTTTCAATAAGGTACAGGCCTTTGCTTTCGCTGATCAAATGGTGGTGAATGCTAACGAACAGTTTACAGTAAACGTTTTGATGGCAGCTTTCGATACGGAAAAACAACCTTTAGTTAAACCGAACCAAGGTTCTTTAGCGGGCCCACCAAAGAACGGTGTAGCCACATTGAAGCTAACGGCACCAGCATCCGGTACCATGGAAATTACCGGTACGGTTACCATACGTAAAAAAGACAATACCGAGAAAACAGAGCCTTATACAGCTAAAATAGCGGTAATGCCTCCAATGGCTACGGTAACATTGCCAGAGTTCAGTATTATGTATTCCGGTTATTCAAACAAGGTAACAGCGGTAGCAGGAGGATCGAAAGGTGAATCTGACATACAGTGTTCTGGAGCTGGAAAAGTAAAGCAAAGTTTTACGGTTAATGGGTCAAAGTATAATGGATGGTTGGTGAAACCTTCCCCTGGAAGTAGAACGGTAATAGTTTCCGTTTACGGTAAAGACTCCGAACAAAAACAAAAGAAATTTGGTGACTTCAAGTATGCGGTTAAGCCGTTTCCTTCACCCAAATGCTTAACTCCTTCTATTTCCAAGGCTTCTGGTGCAAGAATCACGGTAGGATTGGGGCAAGATTGTCCAATTCAAGGTGCAACTTTCACCATCAAAGGTGGTACGGTATTAGTTGGAGATGGGATACCTTACAGTGGTCCCGTAATCCCTGCAGCGGCTGTTAAAGCAGCTAAGGTCGGTAAGACCGTTGGTATAACCATTAATTGCACCAATTCCTTAACTGGACAATCGGAGATTATTACTGGTTCATTGACCGTTAAACAATAAAAATAATTCGTATGAAAACGCGCTTGTTATTTTTCAGCTTAAGTTTCTCGCTGGTTTCATTGGCTCAAACGCCTACCGATGCCTTGCGAGGACCACAAAATGTATTGCCCGATGGGGTAATCGATGGAGTAGTCGCCTCGGATGAAATTCCGGTACTATCCCCGGTGGAATATGAGCACGTGCGTTTGGCGGATTTAGCGCAGTCTTGGCGCGTATTTTCCCGCATCGATGCACGGGAAAAGGTCAACGTTAAGTTGTTTTACCCTTACGATTATTTCATGGACGATTGGGATTTTCCGAATACTCGTAATGAGATGAGCAATGGTTGGGTAAGGCATCAAGAGCGATGGTCTTTATGGACTATTATCATGACGCATGCCATGTTGGGCGATCTCACGTTGTACAAGGTTTCTTCCGAAGAAACGCCTCTTGTAGAAGATGGGTATCAATTGAAATATCCTATCAAACGATTGACTCCGGATGACTTTTTCAATAATGGAAGTTATCGTAAAAAAGTTGCGCGATGTTTAAGCGTTGGGTCTAAAGGCTCTCCAATGGAAGTGTTTTTGGCAGAAAGCCAGAAGTCAACTATTTTGGCAAGATCCGGTAAATCTTTCGATTTTTGGTATGATTCCTTATTAAATGACCCCAATGTTCCGAGAACAGTGGATAATCTATCGGATTATGAGCAATTGGAGCGTATGGATACAGCGTACCTTCGTATGGCATGGAACAATGCCAAGGATGGTGGAGAGTTATACGACAAGGACATCGTAAGACCCTTGTCTTCTCAAAGCATAACAGCCTTTAATATTAAGGAGGACTGGTTTTTTGACAAAGAGCGATCTGTTCTCGATAAGCGTATCATCGCTATAGCGCCGGTGGCTCGTATTAAATACGATCCTCAAGGAAATGACCCAATGAATACCGAACGTGAACCATACGATAGATATCGAGACATTATCTCAGTAAATGCACGCGGAGAACTCGAAGTTTATGAGAAAGGAATTGCTCAGGAATATACTGAAGAATTCAAAGAAGTAGAGTTGTTTTGGTTGTATTTTCCTGAACTGCGCTATGTTCTAATGAATTACTTTGTGTACAATGAGCAAAACGATGCCAACAGAATGTCGTTTGATCACCTATTCTGGAAGCGTTTGTTCTCAGCCAGAATCTATAGAAAATCCGATCAATACGATCGAAATGTTGAGGATTACCGTTACGGTGTAGATGCGCTCTACGAGGCTGAGAAATTCAAAGAATCGATGCGAACCTGGGAAGCCGATTTGTGGCATTATTAGGATAACCTTTTATTCAGAAAACTCCTGGTTTGAACCAGGAGTTTTTTTTTGGTATTATGGGTCATAATAGCTATTTTTATGCAAAATCTGTAGCATGAAAAACTTTACCCTATTACTGTTATTTATCGGCATCTCGTGCATGTCTTTGGCCCAAAATATTCAAGCTCCTTCCTTTCATCCAGGAGTGTTAATGTTTCAACTTAAAGGTGAGATTCGTCCCAACGCTTTAAATCAGTATCAAACTGATGTTAATCAATTCGCTTTGATGGAGGATATTCAAAACTATCCTTTTTTGGAAACGATTTTTCATAATGCGCACGTTACCCGATTGGAGCGACCGTCGTATTTTACGTATAAACCTTCCTTGATGAATATTTACCGCATTTATTTTACGGATGATGCGAACATCAACGAGTACTTGAACCAACTCCAAAAGGTATCAGAAGTATTGTACGCCGAAAAAGAGCCTATTTACTCCACGGGTTTTGTTCCAAACGATCCTAACCACACAGGGACCAACAAATGGTACCATACTTTGGTGGGTTCTGAAAATGCTTGGAATATTTCTCAAGGGAATAATTCCGTTAAAATCGCCATTGTTGATAATGCGGTTTATTCAACGCATACTGATTTAACCGCTTTCAAACAATACGATGTTGCGGATAACGACAACAATGCCGCGCCTCCTTCAACGCATACGCAAGATGCAGGTTGGTCGCATGGCACGCACTGTGCAGGTTTGGCTACCGCTGATATTAACAATGCCATCGGAATTGCTGGTTTAGGAGGAAACGTCGAGTTAATTGGAGTAAAATGTACCCCGAACAATGCATCTTCATCGGGTTCTGTATGGTACGGTTACGGCGGAGTTCAGTGGGCTTGTGAAAATGGAGCTCATGTGGTGAGCATGTCCTTTGGTGGGACAAGTCCTTCACAGGCTTTTCAAAACTTGATCAACGCCTATCCGAACATTGTGTTCATGGCAGCAGCTGGAAACAGCAATACGACAACCTTGCATTATCCTGGTGCCTACAACAATGTGATTTGTGTAGGATCGGTTGATGCCAACGATCAGCGTTCCAGTTTTTCGAATTATAATGGCGCAACTCCATACGTTGATATTGCCGCACCCGGTGGATATTCCAATGGCGGTTTGTTGAGTACGGTGTATACGTCCAACGGAAACGGTTATGCGAAAATGGGGGGAACTTCCATGGCAACGCCGTTTGCTGCAGGATTGGTAGGTTTAATGCTGAGTGTTAACCCAACGCTCACCCCTGCTCAAGTGCTAAGTTGTTTGTTAAACAGCGGGGTTAACATCAATCAAAACATGGGTCCAAGAATTAATGCTTTAGCAGCTCTTCAATGTGTTTCGCAAGGATTGACAGCAGGCGCTCCCATCGCTAATTTTTTCGCGGTACCAACCACGATTTTTGAAGGAGACTCCGTTCAATTTTATCCAAATTGTGCTACGGGTGGAAATGCAATTACTAGCTATCAGTGGAGTTTTCCGGGTGGAACCCCCTCGAGCTATAGCGGCGCCAATCCTCCATATATTTCGTATGCTACCGCTGGGACGTACAATGTCAGTTTAACGGTCACGAATTCGCAGACTTCCGATACGGAAACCAAGAACAGTTACATTACGGTAAACGTTCCTCCCTACGGTAATTGGATTGTTCAAAATTCCGGATTTTCCGCGGCGAACCGAGGAATCAATTGGATTTCGATTGTGGATCAAAACGTCGTTTGGGCTACCGCTTACGATGGCAGCGGTGCAAACGCAAATGTCCAGCAGTTCACGAAAACTACCAACGGTGGAACCACTTGGACTCCAGGCAACATCAATGTAGGTAACGCAGGCCTTGGTATTTCGATGGTTCAAGGAATTTCTTCCAACGTTGCATGGTTAGCGGCGTATCCCAACGCAGCGGGACAATTAGGAGGAATTTGGAAAACCACGAACGGAGGTTCAACCTGGACGAAACAAACCACCGCAACGTTCAGCAATGCCGCTTCGTTTACCAACGTAGTTCATTTTTGGGATGCCAACGAAGGTTTTTGCATGGGAGACCCGATCAATGGGGAATTTGAAATCTATAGAACCGTCAACGGCGGAACGAATTGGACTTTAGTTGCAGGAGCGAACATTCCTAACCCATTAGCTGGAGAATACGGCTATACTCGTCAATTGGATGTCGTTGGCAACAACGTATGGTTTTCCACGAATAAAGGAAGGATTTTTCATTCAACCGATAAAGGAGCTACCTGGGCGGTTTATACTTCACCGATTCAAGACTTCGGAGGAGCGAATATCAGCGGGAATTTCTCCTACGCTTCTTCTACGGTCGGTTACATTGTAACGAATGGAGGCGCAGTGTATAAAACCACCAATGCGGGCTCAACCTGGTTGCAATTGGCAACCTCCGGGCCCATTTTTACCAACGGGCTCTGTGCCATTGTAAACACCAATACTATTTTTACCACAGGGGCGGCTAATGGGGGATCCGGTTCATCGTATTCCTTGGATGGAGGTTTAACTTGGACGCAAATTGATAACGTTCAACATTTATATTGTGAGTTTTTAACTCCTTCCATAGGCTGGTCGGGTTGGTTTAATACGAACGCTACCACGAACGGAATGTGGAAATGGAACAATCTTTCGAGTCCTTTGAATGTCCAGTTTTCCGGAACTCCTTCGACGGTGTGTGTGAACACTCCGGTACAATTCAACGATCAAACGACAGGAGGAACGATTAACTCTTGGAATTGGAGTTTTCCCGGTGGGTCGCCAGCAACCTCCACCTTGTCCAATCCAACCGTTACGTATTTCCAACCCGGGGTTTATGCAGTTTCGCTAACCGTAAGCGATGGCAACAATTTGAGCAGTTATCAAGATACCGCCTATGTAACGGTGGAAACACTACCTGCCACCCCTTCTGCAATCCTTGGTAATGCCAACGCTTGTCCGAATGCCATGGAAACCTATTCCGTTACCAATGATCCATCGGCATTTTACAATTGGACTTTTCCCGCAACGTGGTTAGGCATGAGTACCACTAATTCAATCTCGTTGACTTTCGATAACACTCCGGGGGTTTTATCCGTAACCGCGGACAACTCTTGTGGATCTAGTGCTGCGTCAACGATTAACATCAGCCTTGGCGCTGCTCCAGTGGCAGGATTTACCTTTAATATCAATGGAGGTGCCTTAAGTACCACCAATACCTCTCAAAACGCGAATGCCTACGTGTGGGATTTTGGCGACGGTAATACCTCAACTCAGACGCAACCTACCCATACGTATGCCGCCCCAGGCACCTATACCATAACCCTAATCGCTACCAATGCTTGTGGAGGTGCCGATACAACAACTCAGGTCATGGAGGTTTTAGGAACCTCCGAACTCGACGGAAATATGCTCGTGATTTATCCAAATCCAAACCAGGGGATATTTAAGGTTGAAGGATTAACCATGCATTTGGGACAAAACTTGGAGCTTTTGGATGTTTCAGGACGTTTAATTGCACAAAGAATCGTGAGTGATTCAACCATTTCTCTAGAAATTCCAGAGGCGGTGAGTGGTTTGTATTTCGTTCGAGTGGGGCAAAAGTTAATACCTGTTAGGATCGAGCGATAAGGAATGATTTCGATTGGAGAGCGCATAAGTGTTGTAGAGGATTCTCAAAAAACGACCGTTGTAATTTTACCTAAAAAACAACCGTGGGTTGTTGCGGTTATGGGGGCGTGGTTAGGAATGTGGTTGTGCATTGGAGGGGTGACTATATGGTCCTTAAATACGTTAGAATTAACCGGCCAAGAGCAGGTGATACTTTGGGTGTTTTTATCCTTTTGGATTTACTATGCCTTCAAGGTAGTTAAAGCATACTTGTGGTTGCTTTGGGGACAAGAACTGATGAAAATAGTCGATGGAGCGCTTCATATGAAACGTTCCGTGAAGAACTACGGAAGAACGGTCCCCTATTATTTTGAAAACATTAAGGACTTTAGGTACCAAGTTCCAGAGGAGCGAAGTTTTCAGTCCGTTTGGGAATCTTCGCCTTGGATTCAAAGCGGTGAGCGTTTTAGTTTCGAGTATTTTGGTAAAACCATTAAATTCGGAAAAAAATTAACCCAAAAAGAGGCGCAACTTTTATCCCAAGTCATCGAAAAGAAAATGCGTAAACATTCAAAAAAATAATTATGTACGGAAAAATCCACGATCATTTATCGGAAGAATTAAAAAGCATTGAATCCAATGGTCTCTTGAAGCGTGAGCGGATCATAACAACTCCTCAAGGCCCTCAAGTTCAAGTAAGCTCAGGAGAGGACGTAGTGATTATGTGCGCCAATAATTATCTTGGACTTTCGTCTCATCCGGAAGTGGTTCAAGCGGCTAAAGACGCTTTGGATAGCCACGGTTTCGGGATGTCTTCGGTGCGCTTCATTTGTGGAACCCAAGACATTCATAAGGTTTTAGAACGTAAAATTGCGGAATTTTACGGTACAGAAGATACCATTTTATATGCAGCAGCCTTCGACGCCAACGGTGGTGTTTTTGAACCTCTTTTTTCGGAGGAGGATGCCATCATTAGCGATGAATTAAATCACGCTTCCATCATCGATGGTGTTCGTTTGTGCAAGGCACAGCGATACCGGTACAAGCATTCTGATATGAATGACTTGGAAGAACAGCTTCAAAAGGCTCAGGCGCAACGATTCCGAATTATTGTTACGGACGGTGTTTTTTCAATGGATGGTGATTTGGCGAAAATGGATGAGATTTGTGCGCTTGCCGAGAAGTACGACGCCTTGGTCATGTCCGATGAGTGCCATTCGGCGGGATTTATCGGAAAAACAGGCCGTGGAGTTCCTGAGCATTTTGGGGTTATGGAAAAAGTGGACATCATAACTGGAACGCTAGGTAAAGCGCTAGGTGGAGCCATGGGTGGATACACCACGGGGAAAAAGGAAATCATCGAGATGTTACGTCAACGCTCACGCCCATATCTATTTTCTAATTCATTAGCTCCGTCGATTGTTGGTGCCAGTATCAAGGTATTTGATGTATTGAGCAGTACTACGGAATTAAGAGACCGCTTAGAAGAAAATACCTTGTATTTTAAGGAACGAATTAAAGCGGCGGGATTTGATATTAAGCCCGGTGATTCCCCGATTGTTCCGATCATGCTTTACGATGCAGCACTTTCTCAACAATTTGCCAATGAATTGCTCAACGAAGGAGTTTATGCCATTGGATTCTTTTATCCCGTAGTTGCTAAAGGACAGGCTAGAATTCGCACTCAAATTTCTGCAGCTCACTCAAGAAAAGACTTGGATAAGGCGATTGCGGCTTTTATAAAAGTTGGTAAAAAACTTAACGTTATATAAGTGAGCTTTCAGCGATGTTTCATCCTTTGCGTTTTACTTGCGTTTGCTGGTCAATTGGTCGCATCGTTGAATTTTCCACAAAAGTCATTACAAGAATGGTCTGAGTTGGATGATGCATCCGATGAATCAGAAGATTTGCAGGACGATCCCTGGAACGTCACGTTGTTTGCTCAGTTGAATCAAGAAGAAATTTTTATTTGCATTAATCAATCTTCGGTAATGGGGTATGAAAGCCGAAGATCCGAAGCTGAGCTTTGTTCCCCTATTGAAAATCCTCCAGAAGGGGAATTATTTCGAAGTTAGGAATTTAGTTATTCATCCCCATTTAATTGAGTCTTTTGAAAAAATTAGTGCCTTCTTGGAAGAAGGATTTATCTGCAAGTATTGTTGTTTTTTTTGTTGCCTTACCACTTTGCCTCGGAATCGGGTTGGCATCCACCTCGGTTCAAGGGCTTAGCCCAATTCCCATTGCTGGCATATTGGCAGGTATTGTTGGTGGGGTGGTGGTTGGTTTATTCAGTAATTCAAGATTAGGCGTGTCAGGACCTGCAGCCGGTTTAATTACGGTTGTTGTAGCGTCTATATCCACCTTGGGGTCATTTAATGCATTCCTATTAGCATTGGTAATAGCCGGGCTTTTTCAAATGGTTTTTGCTGCATTACGTGCAGGAATAATTGCCAATTATTTGCCCAGCAGTGTTATAAAAGGAATGCTTGCCGCCATTGGAATTACACTCATTTTAAAAGAAATACCACATTTAATTGGTTATGATAAAGATTATATTGGTGATGAAGCATTTTTGCAACAGGATGGACATAATACGTTCACGGAAATCTTGTATGCCATGCAATCCTTAGATGCTGGAGTCGCCATGATTGGATTAGTTTCTCTTGGATTGATTATTTTATTTGAACATCCAAAAATCAAAAAATGGTCGATTTTCAAGTTCATTCCATCCATGCTATGGGTTATTCTTATTGGTACATTGATCAATTTCGTACTTACGTATAGGGGCCATTATTTAGCCATATCGCGGGAACATTTGGTTCAAATTCCTCAAATAAATTCATGGTCGGATTTTCAGCTGCAGTTGAACTTTCCTGATTTTAGTTATCTTACTAACCCAACCATCTACATCGTGGCTTTAACCATAGCTGCAATTGCCAGCTTAGAAACGTTATTGAGTGTAGAAGCGATTGATCGACTAGACCCTGAAAAAGCCATTACTAATCCTAATCGAGAATTAATGTCCCAAGGCTTCGGTAATATGGTGGCAGGATTAATAGGAGGAATTCCTGTTACCCAAGTGATAGTTCGTTCTACCGCCAATTTGAACGGGGGAGCAAGCTCAAAAATGTCGGCGGTTTATCATGGAATATGGTTAATCGCTGCAATTTTGTTTTTAGCACCCATGTTAAATTTTATACCCCTTGCAACGTTGGCGGCAATCTTAATTGTTGTAGGCTACAAACTCACCAATTACAAGTTAATTCATAACATTTATCATAAGGGTTTGGATCAGTTTATTCCATTTTTAACGACCATTATTTCGATTTTACTTACCGACCTGCTCAAAGGAATTGGAATTGGTTTAATTGTAGCAATTGTTTTTATTATCAAGCGAAATTTTAGCGGTAATCATGAGGTGATTGCAACCGATCAAGGGTATGAAATTGTATTTGGAGAACACGTGAATTTTCTAAACATTGCAAGCATTAAGACAAGCCTTATGAGAGTGCCCTCCGGTGCAAAAGTTACCATAAATACATTACAAAGTAAATCCTTGGATCATGACATTCAAGAATTGCTTTCTGATTTCATGAACATTACCGCGAAGAACAAGCAAATTGATGTACTTTATTTAGGAAATCATTTATCCAATTAACCATGGAAAATTATTATCAAAACTTACTGGCGAACAATAAAAAATGGGTCGCACAAAAATTATCTGAGGATCCTGATTTTTTTAACAAATTGGCGGAAGGTCAGAAGCCTCCCGTGTTATGGATCGGCTGTTCTGATTCACGTGTTCCCGCAAATGAGATCATTGGTGCTCCGCCCGGAGAAGTATTCGTTCATAGAAATATTGCGAATATGGTGGTTCATTCCGACATGAATTTGCTTTCGGTGCTGGATTATGCGGTCAATGTGTTAGAAGTAAACCACATTATTGTTTGCGGACATTACGGTTGTGGTGGGGTTCAAACCGCCATGACCAATGCGCATGTTGGATTAATTGATAACTGGATTCGCCACATTAAAGACGTCTATCGAATGAATTATGAGGAGCTTCAGGCCATCACCGACGTAAAAACACGGGTGAATCGATATGTTGAACTGAATGTCTTTGAACAGGTTTGTAATTTGGCTAAGACATCCATTGTGCAAGGAGCCTGGGAACGAAAATCCGATCTTCACTTGCACGGTTGGGTTTATGATGTGGCAGACGGGTTAATCAAAGACTTAGAAGTTACTCTAAAGGACAATTCAAGCTTACAATCCGTTTACAAATTGGATATTTAATGGGAAATTTCTCCAATTTCATTGGGGTTATGCTTGTGTTTGAAAAGTATAGCAAATAAAATCGCAACAACTAAGGCATACGCCGCAAAAGAAAGCCAAATGGCCTCCCATTCTTTGACTTGAATTGCTTTTGCAAGGGTTCCATCAGCAAGTATTTTATTATCCGAAAGCAATTTCTGCATAATGGGGTCATTGCCCTTTGCGCCAAAATATGCGTACACTTCTGAGACTTTTGTTAGGCTTTTAGTGAAAAAGGCATCAATTAACTTACCGCTCAAGGCGCTTCCTAATATTGCTCCAAATCCATTGGTCATCATCATAAATAACCCCTGGGCGGAACTTCGTTTTTCCGCCTGAACGGAAGAGTTAACAAAAAGCGATCCCGAGATATTGAAAAAATCAAAGGCCATTCCATAAACGATGCATGACAAAACGATCATCCAAAGTAAATCTCCCGGATTCCCGTAAGCAAATAAACCAAACCTAAGGACCCAAGCCAACATGCTCATCAACATCACTTTTTTAATGCCATAGCGCCGCAAGAAAAATGGAATAGCTAAAATGAATAGGGTCTCGGAGATTTGGGATATGGACATAATGACTGTTGAATGCTGAACGGCAAAGGAGTCTGCGTATCTAGGAAAGGATTCAAAGGTACTTAAATACGTATCTCCCCACATGTTGGTAAGTTGTAATGCACATCCGAGCATTAAGGAAAATAGAAAAAATAGCAGCATTTTATAGTTGAGCATGAGTTTAAAGGCATCCAAACCAAGAATTTGCGCCAGAGATTTGCCTTGAATGGAATTTTTATTTGGGGGACAATTTGGAAGTAGAAAGCTGAAAACGGCCAGTCCTAAAGAACACAATGCGCTGATATAGAACTGATTTTCAGAGGCACTGTTACCTGTTAAGTCGGTTACCCACATGGCCGCAATGAATCCAACGGTTCCGAAAACTCGGATAGGGGGGAACGTTTTAATAGGGTCTAAACGGAATTTACCTAAAATACTGTATGAGACTGAATTTGAAAGGGCAATCGTTGGCATGTAAAAGATCATGGCCAAGAGAGTAAGCCAGAAGAACCATGTTGGATCTTTAACGAGGGGTAAACATGCCACAGAGATTCCGCTCAGCCCGTGCAATATTCCAAGCAAGCGTTCGGCATTAATCCATTTATCAGCTACGATTCCCATGAGACTGGGCATGAAAATGGAGGAAATGCCCATCGTTGTAAAGATTGCACCGAAGTCGGTAAAGGACCACTTCATTGTTATCGTGCAATATTTACCAACCGTAATTAGCCATGCCCCCCAAACAAAGTACTGTAAAAAGCTTAAGGCGGTTAATTGAAATTTAACGTAATTGTGTTGCGATGTTAAGCCAAGGTTTTCCATGGCCTGAAGATACTATTTTTTTCGCTTATTGATTTCATCTCGGATGCGAGAAGCTTTTTCATAATCCTCTTGCTCAAGCGCTTCATTCAGTTGATGCTCGAGAAGCGCTATATCAACCTCCTCAATCGAATCATCTTCCATTGGAAACTCTTCTAAATCGTCGTCCGGCATATTCGCATGATCTTCCTCTTCTTTGGATTCACTTAAGTGGCTTACCTCGCGAAGCACTTTTTCTGTTGTGTAAATGGGTGCGTTGAATCGAACCGCAATAGCTACCGCATCGGAGGATCGCGAATCAATGGTCATCTCAATACCATCCTGTTCCATCACGATATTCGCTTTAAACAAACCCTCAAAAAACTCATGGATGATGATTTCCTTAACACGGGCATTTAATTGCGCAAGAAATGATACAAATAAGTCATGGGTCATTGGACGATTGGGCACCATTTTTTCCAAGGCTACCGCAATGGCTTGCGCCTCAAACCCGCCTATGAGAATGGGCATTCTTCTCCTTCCTCCCACCTCTTTTAGATCTAGAACATAAGAACCGGACTGGGTTTGGCTGTATTCAATTCCACGAATTTCGAGTCGAATTTTTGACATGATGTAAACCTATTGGCCCGCGAATTTTTTTAACGCTGCGGTAAATTTAGGAACAACTTCAAAAGCATCTCCTACAATTCCATAATCCGCTGCTTTAAAGAAAGGTGCTTCGGCATCGGTATTAATCACCACAATCACTTTTGAACCGTTTACGCCAGCAAGATGCTGTATTGCTCCTGAAATTCCAACAGCAATATACAGATTAGGACGAATAGCTACTCCCGTCTGCCCCACATGCTCATGGTGAGGACGCCATCCGATATCTGCGACGGGTCTTGAACATGCCGTTGCTGCACCCAAGGTTTTGGCTAAATCTTCAAGGATTCCCCAATGTTCAGGGCCTTTAAGTCCACGGCCTCCAGAAACAACTCGATCCGCCTCTGGCAATGGAATAGCTCCTTCAGGTTTTTTTACGGAAAGTACTCGAACCTTGTTAGGGCCAACAGCGTCGTTTAATTCAATCACCGGGCAAGCTGCTCCTAAGGGTTCAGGAGCTACACTGTTCGGTAATAAAGAAATGATGCGTTGCGATGAATGGCATTTAACAAATCCAAAAGCTTTTCCTGAAAAGACATTTACTTTTACAGAACCATCGCTTTCGGGAAGGGCTACAGCACCGGAAACCAAACCGCTTTTCAGACGAACGGATAATCGGGGTGCAATGGCCTTTCCTGTAAAGTCGTGGCTGAATACGATATTCGCGGCCTCTGAGGACATGGAAGCGATCCATGACGTGAGGTTTTGGTCATCGTTGTTGGAAAGCGTTCGATGAACGATGACTTCCGATGCACCGTAATTACCTAAGGTTGATAAAATATCATTGGATAGGCTTCCCGTTGCAAGAACCGTGACGTTTCCACCCAGTCTTTGAGCATAGCTAACGATTTCCAATGCGGCTTTGTTCAGCGCGTTTTCGGCATGGAGGTAAACAACATTTTTCATAATTAAATTACTTTAGCTTCGTTATGCAGTAAGGAAACAAGTTCATCCAGATTATCAACATCGACGAGTTTAACCCCTGACTTTGGAGGGGGACTCGCAAACGTTACGTATGAAGTCAGCATATCCAAGCCTTTTGGGCTTATTATTTGAAGCGGTTTTGTTCTAGCGGCCATGATTCCCCGCATGTTTGGAATTCGTTGTTCTGCCATACCCTTAGCACAAGATACAACAGCGGGCATATCCACCTCTACAACTTCTACTCCTCCGGCTATTTCTCGCTCTAGGGTTAAAGTATTGGATGAAAGCTCTAGTTTTGAAGCAACCGAAATGTATGGTTGGTCTAACAATTCAGCAATCATTCCACCAATCTGCGAACCGTTGAAATTAATCGTTTCCTTACCCGTGAGAATTAGGTCAAATCCTTGATTTTTAGCATAATCTGCAATTGCAGTTGCCACAAAATAGGCATCTTTCGGCTCAGCATCTATTCTGACTGCCTCATCGGCGCCAATAGCAAGAGCCTTGCGCATGATAGCCTCATCAGAAGCGTTTCCAACGGTAATGATGGTAATTTCCGCGCCTTGTGTTTCTTTTATTTCGAGCGCTCTAACCAAAGCATACCATTCGTCGTAGGGATTGACAATGTACTGTACTCCGGTTTCGTCAAAAGCAGTTCGGTCGCTGGTAAACGAAATCTTTGAGGTGGTATCCGGAGCTTTACTGATGCAAACGAGTATTTTCATGTTTAATTTTGAAGTACAAATTTAGGGATTATATTCTCCCATTATTTCGTATTAGCTCGATTTCCTTTAAAAAAAAGAAAGGGTAAAGATGGTAAGTGAAGCAAAGAAAGTTGCTAAGGCTACCCGTTTCAATTGAGGGTCGTATACTACCGGGTCTTTTATCTTACTAAAATCGTTCAAGTGCAGGGCAAATGGAATTAATGTGATTAACCCAAGATACCATTTCGGTTCTATGATTCCCTTGGCCGATAGTAAAATAATCCAGCATAGGCTACCTGTAATCGCAAGAAAATAATGGTAAATTCGTGCCTTGGAGGGGCCTAACAGAATAACCAGGGTTTTTTTAGAAGAATTACGGTCGTTGGATTCGTCTCTTAAGTTGTTGAGATTTAAAACCATAGTGCTCCAGGAGCCAATGGAGATTGCTCCCAAAATTTCGGACCAATGCAACTCATTATGGTACAAATGTCGGCTTCCAAGTACCGCTACCCACCCAAAAAAAATAAATACCATGAGGTCGCCCAAACCAAAATAACCGTAGGATCTTTTCCCAACGGTATACGTAATGGCGGCTAAGATACATGTGCCCGCCAACAAACCATAAAACACGATTCCTCCGGTACTTTTGAGCATTGGGCTTGATAAAATAAGCCAAGTTCCTGACATGAATGAAATTAAAGAAAAAAGAACCACCGCTCGTTTCATGCTAGCAATAGTAATGTTTCCTGACTGAATGGCTCTCCGAGGTCCAATTCGTTGATCGTTATCTGTGCCTTTAATTCCATCGCCTAAATCATTGGCAAAATTCGAGAGTATTTGAAAAAATACCGTGGTGGTAAAACACAGCACAACGGACCAATGAAGCGGTTTGTCCACCAACGATATCCCCACTAAAATTCCAGACAAGGAAAGGGGTAGAGTTCTTGGCCGAGCAGCTTGTATCCAGGCTTTTATTTTCATAAGGGAGGGGAAATCATTGTTGCTTCGAGGTGTAAAAGTACGCCTTACTATTCATTTATCTTTAAACCGATTTTATGTTCAAAAAGTTTAATAGGTAGCAGTAAAAAACTCCTTGACCTTAATTTTCAATGAATGAATCCTGGATTGGCTTGCCAATAAGTCCCGTTTTTTTTATTAAGTTAATTGTTATACTTTTAACCATTGTATTAGCTTGATATGAGGCTTATGGTTAGATCATTACTGTTTTCATTGCTTGTTTTCTTTTGCATAGGAAGTACATGTAAAATCTATGGACAGAGTGTTACTTATTTTGCAAAGTACGATAAACTTGCAGACAGTTTGTCGCGCATTTATAAAATACCAAGTTGCATTATTTTATCGGTAGGATTTCTTGAATCTGGAGGCGGTACAAGTAACGTAGCTAAGAAACTACATAACCATTTTGGCATAGTAGGGGATTGTAACTACCGTGTTTCCCGTTACAAAAGCAGTTATAAGTATTACCCAACTATCCGAGAATCTTTTATCGGTTTTTGCGAGTTGATGAAGTCTAAAAAATTTTATGCCTCTATGGTGGGGTCCAAGGACCAAAAGCTCTGGGCTAAGAAAATTGCGGCTACGGGTTACGCCGCGAACCCAACGAAATGGTCCAACGCTGTTTATTCAATTTCAAAAAAATACTGTAATTAGTAATAGATCTTTTGTCCAGGTCGTATTATGTTATTACTTCCAATGCGGTTCATGGTTTTAAGTTGTTGAACCGTTCTTCCCGTTTTAGCGGCTATTTTATACAGTGAATCCCCGGATTTAACAATGTAAACCCTCGTTTTAGGTTTTGGTGGGGTGGGTTTCGGCTTAACATTGTTGGGTTCTGGGGGAGGAAGACTGTCCAAGGAATTAATCTCAGGTTTTGGTTGAATGCATAGTTCTTTAATTATCGATTCTTTAAGTTTTTGATTGATGCGTTCGTCGAGTGCACACGCATCAAACATCCCTTGGGCCATTAATTTGCCCAAAAGTGACGCTCCGGCTTGATTAAAATGGAGTAAATCGTTTAAAACTCTTCCTTTTTTATTCCAATCATACAACGATCCCCAACCCCCCATAGATGCATGAAGATCGAAAAACGATACCTCCACACGCGAGGCACTTCTCTGCAACGCATGATTGATTGGGGTTTGGTTTTTTGGAGTTCGGCCGTTGCTTCGGGTATCCGGGGCATTGAAAACTACAATTCCTGTTGAGGGTAAAGAGGTGCGTAATGCTGATAAAAAGGCAACCACTTGTTGCTCGTAGGCATTGCTGTCTTGTGAACTGTATGCCTCATTGGTCCCATACGAGAAGAACAACAGGTCTGGTTTCAGGGATTTTAGTTGGGCAATAACCGATGTTTGGTGTTGGATAAGGTGGGTGAACTGTGCACCAACTACCCCGCTTTGTTGGTAGATTATCCCATTTTTTAATTCAAATTCCATACCCCAAAATGAAAGTGGAACCAGCGCTTTAAAGGAAATGACCGACGGAACCATGAGGGACTCAAAGGTGTACCAATAAACATTATCATTGATTTTAAGTCGTTGAACCAACGAAAACGTTGAATCCATCGCCAGATGCGTTGTATCCGAATCGGATTGAACCCATAATGAAATGGTTTTGGATTTTACACCGGTAAAATTTTCGGTGAACTGCAGCGATAACGAGGCGTTTTTTTTAAGGCTTAATTCATAACCCATCAAACCAATTGGTTTTCCAGTTGGATTTTTAAGTTGCGATGCATAGGTGAAAGATCCTGTAACTTTATTTTGTGTGCCCCTTGGTCCTACGGAACCACAAAGCGAATACGGGAAAATGATACCACTGCTAACTATCGGTTGAATTTCACGCAATTGCGTTCTGATTTCTCCCGTAATACGATCTCCTTGAATATGGCTGTCACCAAAATGAATAATTCTGAAGGACTCCTTTTGATTTAAAACCTCAGTATTTAAAAAGGCCTTCAAATGAGCTGGGCGCTCAAGCGTTATAAATTGGTAGACGCAATCTTCCGATTGCGCAAATATGGGGGAAATAAATAAGATTAAAATCCACCGTAAAGGAATGGCACCACCGTGCTGTCGCGCAGTTGTAAAATCGCTTGAAGAACGACAAGTAAAATAATTGGCCATAAATACAAAGGTAAGCACAGGATTGGATTAATTACCTTTTGTTTTATTTCCATAGGGATGAAAACAATGAAGAAGGCCAAAATGCTGAGAAGAATAATTTCAGGGCGAGCTCTCCAAAAGAATGTAAATTCGTTAAAATTCATTTCCAAGAAAATTTTCCGAAAGCTCAATAGGGCAACATCGAGGTCGTTTGCATTGAAGAAAATCCAGAGAAAAGTAACGCAATGAAAGGTTACGAGGGTGCCTAAGCCTCGGCTCCAAAGAGAAGTTTTCGCATCTTTTGAACTCAACATTTTATGCAATGCAAGCAAAATACCGTGTCCTAAGCCCCACAAAATCATGGTCCAATAAGGGCCATGCCAAAATCCACCAATCAGCATGGTGGTCAATAAAAAGACATACATTAGAAATTTACCTTTTCGGTTTCCACCTAAGGGGATATAAATGTAATCTCTGAGCCAAAGGCTCAATGATATGTGCCATCTTCGCCAGAAAGAAGTAATATTTGAGGCAAAATAGGGATTATTGAAATTCTCTTTTAAGCGGTAACCTAATACCAATGCTATACCAATGGCAATGTCGGAATAGGCCGAAAAATCAAAGTAAATTTGAAAGGCTTGTGAGTACATTCCAACGAAATGCTCAAATCCCGAATGACCTTCAGGCATTTTCTCGAGTTCATTAACGTATTTACCAAAGTAATCGGCAATGATCAATTTCTTGATAAGACCTACGGTTATTCTAAAAATAGATTCCCTTAATAATATCGTGGTAAAGGGTATTGGATTGGTAATCTGAGGCAAGAAATCTTTGGCGCGTACAATGGGTCCTGCCACGAGGTGAGGAAAAAACGACATGTAAAAACCATAACTTAAGAGATCTTTACTCGGGGCAAGTTCTTTTCGATATACATCCAGTATATAGCTTAAGGACTGGAAGGTATAAAAGGAGATTCCTATAGGCAAAAACAAATTTTGCTTTGAAAAGGAGGTAAGAAATACGGCGTTTAAGTTTTCAATAATGAAATCAGTGTACTTAAAATACAGCAGAAAGGAAAGGCTAAAAGATACAGAAACCAACATTAGGACCTTTCGTTTAATCCCTTCATGACGGTCGATCCACTTGGCGAAAAGAAAATCGCATAGAATTACCAATATGAAAAGTGCAAGAAATGGACCGCTCGATTTATAGTAGAAAAACAAGCTAAATCCAATCAAATAGGCTAATTTCCAACGGCTTGTAGATTTAAAAAACGCATAACCTACAAGAAAAAAAGAAAGCACTAACAGAAAACTTGTTTGGGTAAAAACCCAATGCTCGTTAGGATTTAAGGAATACCTGAAAAAGAGCGGAAGATCAGATAATATCCGATCTAATTCCAAATCAATATTCCAAAATCCACTCATAGTACTTAAGGTAGGTTATTCATTTTGGGTATTCGAACGTAACAAACGGCCCCTTACTCGTGTATCAAAACGCGATGGAGGGTCGAATCTGAAATCGTACAGATTACTTTGCTGTATGTGGTTAGCGAGGCTCTTCATCCACAGTTCATAGCCTTTTTTATTGGGATGACGTCCGTCTTTTCCTCGTGGAATTTCGAGTTCTTTGGTATAAAAGAACTTGCCCGGTTCCGCTGCTGAATTGAAAACATCGTTGATGCCAAAATCTTCATCAAAATTGGCAGGGCCTATCCATAAATAATTGATGCCTTTAAATTTTTCAATGAGGCGAAGTGCGGCCGTTTTCCTTCGTTTCAGGTCTTTGGCATATAATTCATTCAATCCAACCACAAAGAATATCATACTTGGCTGATATTTTTCAATCAGCTCATCCACCTTGCTGCTTTTTGCAAAATCTAGTATCGTGGATGATTCATAGGTGAAGGTGCATAATAATGTATGTCCATTGGCTTCACAATAATCATCTAAGGGATAAATTAACCCACCGGCTTCGGAATCACCGATAAGCAGGACTCTTTGGGGAATGGAATCTTTAACGGTTGTTTTAATAGAGGAAACGGTGTCTGCTTTTACGCTTCCACGTTTTACCTCACTCCGCACAATACCCAGGTTCTCTAGATCGTCACCGGAATCTATTTTTTTAACCTCGGTATCGTTATACCACAAAGTTAGATTGCTGTAATTATAAAGATAAAGGGAGCAAAGAGGAAGGCCAATAATCAATGCCGCTTTGAAGATGGCAAAACGACTATTGGAGG
>JACCDP010845301.1_pt1 | contig 27788 bp, 27 predicted proteins | sample 7445841 | NCBI WGS metagenome assembly JACCDP01 (sample SAMN15323441, study PRJNA562643) | freshwater metagenome | isolation source: river surface water | place: USA:Blue River Watershed | collected 2017-08-17 | reverse complement strand
CCACGCTTTGTGTTGCCCCAAGGCGCGGTGGATGCGCACTGCCATGTGTTTGGCCCCGGTGCTCAATTTCCTTATGCACCAGAGCGCAAATACACCCCGTGCGATGCTTCCAAAGAGCAGCTGTTTGCACTGCGCGACCATTTGGGTTTTGAGAAGAACGTGATCGTGCAAGCCACTTGCCACGGGGCCGACAACAGCGCCTTGCTCGACGTTTTGCACCATGCCCATGGCCGAGCCAAAGGCGTGGTCACCGTCAAGCGCGACGTCACCGACCAAAGTTTGCAAGCCATGCATGACGCAGGCGTGCGCGGCGTGCGTTTCAATTTCGTGAAGCGCTTGGTGGACTTCACGCCCAAAGACGAGTTGATGGAAATTGCCAACCGCATCAAGCATTGGGGTTGGCATGTGGTCATTTATTTCGAAGCGGTGGACCTGCCCGAGTTGTGGGACTTCTTCACAGCCCTGCCCACCACGGTGGTGGTGGACCACATGGGTCGCCCGAATGTGCAGCAGCCTGTGGACGGCCCCGAGTTCAGTTTGTTCATGCAATTCATGCAGCAGCACGACAACGTGTGGAGCAAAGTGAGCTGCCCTGAACGCCTGAGCCTGACAGGCCCCAAAGCCTTGCAAGGCGAGCAACACGCTTACCAAGACGTCGTGCCGTTTGCACGTCACGTGGTGGAGGCCTTCCCCGACCGCGTGCTCTGGGGCACCGATTGGCCGCATCCCAACTTGAAAGATCACATGCCGGATGATGGTTTGTTGGTGGACTTCATTCCACAAATTGCCGTCACGCCCGAGTTGCAACGCAAACTGTTGGTGGACAACCCCAACCACTTGTATTGGCCTGAGGAGCATTGAAGACATGGCTTTAGACAAACCCTATTTGGACGTGCCGGGCACCACGATCTTTGACGCCGAGCAATCCCGCAAAGGGTACTGGCTCAACCAGTTTTGCATGTCGCTCATGAAGGCCGAGAACCGTGCGCGGTTCAAGGCCAACGAACGTGCCTACCTCGATGAATGGGCCATGACCGAAGAACAAAAACAAGCGGTGCTGGCACGCGACCTCAATTGGTGCATTCGCACGGGTGGCAATATTTACTTCCTCGCCAAGATCGGGGCAACCGATGGGAAAAGCTTTCAACAAATGGCCGGCAGCATGACCGGCATGACCGAAGACGAGTACCGCGCCATGATGGTCGGCGGTGGTCGTTCGGTGCAAGGCAACCGCTACATCGGTGAAGACGGCGACGCCCAAGCTCATCGGCAGCCGCAAGGCCAAGCAGGAAAGGCTTGAACATGGCACGCATCACCGCATCCGTTTACACCTCGCACGTGCCCGCCATTGGCGCCACCATCGATATGGGTAAAACCACAGAGCCTTATTGGCAGCCGCTTTTCAAAGGCTACGAGTTCTCCAAGCAATGGATGAAGGACAACACGCCCGACGTCATCTTCTTGGTTTACAACGACCATGCCACCGCGTTCAGCTTGGACATGATTCCTACTTTTGCCATTGGCACAGCCGCACAGTACACCCCCGCCGATGAAGGCTGGGGACCGCGCCCAGTGCCTGTGGTGCAAGGGCATCCCGCGTTGGCCGCGCACATCGCCCAATCCGTCATTCAACAAGACTTCGACCTGACCATCGTCAACAAGATGGATGTGGACCACGGCCTGACCGTGCCGCTGTCGCTCATGTGCGGTCAACCGCCAGCATGGCCATGCCCCGTCATTCCTTTTGCGGTGAACGTGGTGCAGTACCCCGTGCCCTCGGGACAGCGCTGCTTCAACCTCGGCAAAGCCATCGCCAATGCGGTGAAGAGTTTTGATGACGATTTGAACGTGCAGATTTGGGGTACCGGCGGCATGAGCCACCAGTTGCAAGGCCCGCGTGCCGGCTTGATCAACAAAGACTTCGACAACGCGTTTCTCGACAAATTGATTGCCGACCCGGCTGCAGCCGCCGCGATTCCACACATCGACTATGTGCGCGAAGCGGGCAGCGAAGGCATCGAGTTGGTGATGTGGCTGATTGCGCGCGGCGCAATGAGCGATGTCAACGAAGGCAAACCCGCGCCGAAACTGGCGCATCGTTTTTACCATGTGCCTGCCAGCAACACGGCGGTGGGTCATTTGATTTTGGAGAACGCATGAGCAAGACCATCAAAGTCGCCTTGGCCGGCGCAGGCGCATTTGGCATCAAGCATCTAGACGGCATCCAACTCATCGACGGCGTTGAAGTGGTGTCGCTGATTGGCCGCGAGCTGCCCAAGACCCAAGAAGTGGCCGACAAATACGGCATTGCCCATGTCACCACCGACTTGAACGAGAGTTTGGCGATGAAAGACGTGGATGCCGTCATTCTGTGCACCCCCACGCAAATGCACGCCTCGCAGTCCATCGCTTGCTTGAAAGCTGGCAAACATGTGCAGGTGGAAATTCCGCTGTGCGATGTGTACAAAGACGGTGCCGAGGTGGTGGCGCTTCAACAGCAAACTGGCTTGGTCGCCATGTGCGGCCACACCCGCCGTTTCAACCCCAGCCATCAATATGTGAACCAGCAAATCAAAGCGGGCCAGTTCAATGTCTTGCAAATGGATGTGCAAACTTATTTCTTTCGCCGCACCAACATGAATGCGCTGGGCCAACCGCGCAGTTGGACCGACCACTTGCTTTGGCACCACGCGGCGCACACCGTCGATTTGTTCGCCTACCAAGCAGGCAGCCCCGTGGTCAAGGCCAACGCCGTGCAAGGGCCGATTCATCCCACTTTGGGTATTGCGATGGACATGAGCATTCAATTGCAAGCGGCCAATGGTGCCATTTGCACCTTGTCTCTCAGCTTCAACAATGACGGTCCCTTGGGCACTTACTTTCGCTATATCGGCGACTCCGCCACCTACATTGCGCGCTACGACGACTTGTTCAATGGCAAGGAAGAAAAACTCGATGTGTCGAAAGTGGCTGTGTCGATGAACGGCATTGAGTTGCAAGACCGCGAGTTTTTCGCAGCCATTCGTGAAGATCGCGAACCCAACGGCAGTGTGGCGCAAGTGTTGCCGTGCTATCAGGTGCTGCACGACCTGGAGCAGCAACTCGCATGAACAAACGCGCCGTTGGCCCTTTCCAAGTCAACCCCATTGGTCTGGGGTGCATGAACATCAGCCCTGTGTATGGGCCACCACCCTCTTTTGATGAGGCCGAGCGTTTGTTGCTTGCTGCATTGGATGAAGGCGTGGATTTTTTCGACACCGCTGCGCTCTATGGTTTTGGCGACAGCGAACGCATCATCGGTGAGGTGTTGTCCAAGCACCGCAGCCGTTTCACCTTGGCCAGCAAGTGCGGCATGCAAGGTGTGGATGTGAAGGGCGATGGCAAAAAAGTGCGCGTGATCGATGGCCGCCCCGATACCATCAAGGCCACTTGCGACAACAGCTTGCGCAGTCTGAAAACAGACGTGATTGACTTGTATTACCTGCACCGGTGGGACAAGCGTGTGCCTATCGAGGAGAGTGTGGGGGCCTTGAGCGATTTGCAACGCGCAGGCAAAATTCGCAGCGTGGGTTTGTCTGAAGTGTCTGCTGACACGTTACGCAAAGCGCAGACCGAGCACCCCATCGCGGCCTTGCAAACAGAATATTCTTTGTGGACGCGCAACCCTGAAATTTCGGTGCTGAAAGCTTGCCAAGAGTTAGGCGTGGCCTTCGTGGCTTTCAGTCCTTTGGCGCGCAAGTTCTTATGCGCTGATTTGCGCGACATCAGCAGTTTGTTGCCCACCGATTGGCGACATACCTCACCACGTTTCAACCAACACAATTACCCGCACAACCTGCAACTCTTGGACGCCTATGTGCAGATTGCCCGCGATGTGGGTTGCACCCCTGCGCAGTTGGCATTGGCTTGGGTGTTGCACCAGGCACCACACATCGTCACGATTCCGGGCACCTCGCGCATCGAGCATTTGAAAGACAACATGGGCGCATTGACTGTTCATCTTTCAAACGAGGTGTTGGCGAGGTTGAATGCTGCGATCAACCAACACAATGTGCGCGGCAGCCGTTACAGCGATCAGGCCAACAGCGAAGTCGATACCGAGGTGTTCTAAGTTTTTTCGGTGAACAAATCCACCATCAACTGGCGCAGCCACATGTTGGCTGGTTCACGGTTGTACTTGGCATGCCAAAACAAATTGATGGCGATGTCAGGCATTTTGAAGGGCAAGGGTGAGGTTTCCAACTGAAACGGCTCGGCGCACTTCTGGGCAAAGCGTTCGGGCACCGTGGCAATCAAGTCCGAGCTTTGCAAGATGTGTCCCACCGCCACAAAGTGCGGCACATGCAGCTGAATATGGCGTTGAATGCCCTTGCGTTCCATCCAGTTGTCCACCTCGCCATGGCCGGTGTTGGCCGAGGTGACGCCCACATGCGCGAGGCTTTTGAACTGCGCCAAGCTGATGGGGTTGTGCGCTGTGGGATGGCCTCGTCGAAACAAACACACATAACGCTGCTTGAACAATCGGCGCTGGAAAAAACCGGTGGTCAATCCAGGCAACAAGCCCACAGCAATGTCCACCGTGCCAGAGGCCATGTCATCGTTCAAGTGACCGCTGTTGTGCCGCAAGGTGCTGATCTTGATGTGGGGGGCCACGCGCGACAAGGTTTCCATGAGGGTGGGCATGAAGTAAATCTCGCCAATGTCGGTCAGCCCCAAGGTGAAGGTGCGCTCGCTGGTGCTTGGGTCAAAGCTGTCGCGCTGGTTCAAGGCATTTTGCAACGTGCCCAGGGCATAGCCCATCGGTTCCACCAGATTCAAGGCATACGGCGTGGGTTCCATGCCGCGCGCGGTGCGCACAAACAACTCGTCTTTCAACAGCACCCGCAAGCGTTTGAGCGCATTGCTGACAGCCGGCTGTGACAGCCCCAGTTTGTCGGCTGTGGTGGAGACACGCCGGTCCATCAGCAATTGGTTGAAGACCACCAGCAAGTTGAGGTCGATGTCACGCAAGTTCATGGCGTAGCTTTATTCATGAAACTAATATAACTTATATTGTTTGCGGTATTTACATATAACGCCGGCCTGTCCACAATGCCTTCATTCTCATCAAACAGACCTTTCAAATGCAACTCGTGGTAGCGCCTCAAAACCTGCGATTGAACATTCAAAGCGGACAAAACCTGCTGGATGTTCTGCGCGAGAACGCCGTGCCGATTTCCTACAGTTGCATGTCGGGGCGATGCGGCACTTGCCGTTGCAAAGTCACCCAAGGCCAGGTGCAGCACAGTGGGCCCGAAAACGGTCGTCCCGAAATAGACCATGACGCCTATGTCTTGGCTTGCCAATCGGTGCTGACCGACAGTTGCACGATTGAAATTCCGGACATGGACGAGGTGGTTGTGCACCCGGCCAAGATCATCAAGGGCACGGTCTTGGCCATTGAAGAACTGACCCACGATATTCGACGTTTGCGCATCAAACCGGCCAAACCCATGTCGTTTTCGCCAGGCCAATACGCCACGCTGCAATTCACGCCAGACCACATCCGTCCTTATTCATGGGCGGGCTTGCCCGGTGACGAGGACATGGAATTCCAAATTCGGCAAGTGCCGGGTGGGCGTGTCACTGATTACGTGTTTTCAACGTTGAAAGTGGGCGACGCTGTGCGCATCAGTGGTCCTTTGGGCACAGCGTATTTGCGCCAAAAGCACCTCGGACCCATGTTGTGTGTGGGCGGTGGCACCGGCATTGCGCCCATCGTCTCGATTGTGCGTGGGGCCATGGCGGCCGATATGCACAACCCAGTGCATGTCTACTTCGGTGTGCGCAGCCAAGAAGACTGTTACGACGTGGCGCGTTTGCGCCGCATCGCTCAAGAACACGGCAACATGACCTTGCATGTGGTGGTGGCCACCGGCCCTGTCAGCCATGACCAGCGCAGTGGTTTGGTGACCGATGCCATTCAACAAGACCTGCCCGCATTGAAGAACTTTGTAGGCTATTTTTGCGGCGCACCCGCCATGGTGGAGGCCTTGAACAGCGTGGCCCAATCACTGGGTATGCCGCTTGAGAACATCCATGCCGATGCGTTTTACCCATCGGGCATTTGAACTTGTGATCAGGAGACTAGCATGACAACCACCAGCGTATTTCCAAAAGACCCGACCTGGGAAGGCGAGGGCACCAGCCGCATTCCGTTTTGGGCCTATACCCGCGAAGACTTGTATAAAAAAGAACTGGACCAGTTTTTCTACAACGGCCACTGGTGCTATGTGGGCTTGGAAGCCGAGATCCCGAATGCGGGCGACTTTCGCCGCACCGTGGTGGGCGAGCGCTCGGTCATCATGGTGCGCGATCCCGATGGCAGCATCAATGTGATTGAAAACGTCTGCGCCCACCGTGGCATGCGTTTTTGCCGCGAGCGCCACGGCCAGGCCAAAGATTTTTTGTGCCCTTACCACCAATGGAATTACAGCCTCAAAGGTGACTTGCAAGGCGTGCCGTTTCGCCGTGGTGTGAAGCAAGACGGCAAGGTCAATGGCGGCATGCCCAAAGAGTTCAAGTTGGAAGAGCATGGCCTGACCAAACTGAAAGTGGCTACGCGCGGTGGCGTGGTGTTCGCTTCTTTCGACCACGACATTGAACCCTTGGAAGAGTTCTTGGGCCCCACCATCCTGAGCTACTTTGACCGCACTTTCAATGGCCGCAAACTCAAAATTTTGGGCTACCGCCGTCAGCGCATTCCAGGCAATTGGAAGTTGATGCAAGAAAACATCAAAGACCCCTACCACCCTGGTTTGTTGCACACCTGGTTTTCCACGTTTGGCCTTTGGCGCGCGGACAACAAATCCGAGTTGAAGATGGACGAGCACTTTCGCCATGCCGCCATGATCTCCACCCGTGGTGAAGGCGGCCAAAACGCCGAGGTGGTCAGTGGTGTGGACAGCTTCAAGGACAAGATGACCTTGAACGACATGCGCTTGCTCGACATCGTGCCCGAGGCATGGTGGAACGGCCCCACCGCGGTCATGACCACCATCTTCCCCAGCCTCATCATTCAGCAACAGGTCAACAGTGTGTCGACACGCCACATCCAACCCAATGGACACGGCTCATTCGATTTTGTCTGGACCCATTTCGGTTTTGAAGACGACACGCCTGAGATGGAACAACGCCGTTTGATTCAAGCCAATTTGTTCGGCCCCGCCGGTTTTGTCTCTGCGGATGACGGTGAAGTGATCGAGTGGTCACAAGAAGGCTTCGAGCAAAAACCAGCGCACCGCACCGTGGTGGAAATGGGCGGCTTCGAGGTGGAGGACACCGACCACATGGTGACCGAAACCTTGATACGCGGCATGTACAAGTACTGGCGCAAAGTGATGGGGGAATGAGCATGATTGATTTCAAAACTTATTTCGAACTCTTGAACCTCTACAGCGATTACGCCATGGTGTGTGATTCGGCGGAGTGGGAAAAATGGCCCGAGTTTTTCATGGAGGATGGCACCTACCGTTTGCAACCGCGTGAAAACTTCGAGCAAGGGATGCCCCTGTGCTTGTTGGCGCTAGAGAGCAAGGCCATGATCAAAGACCGGGTGTACGGTGTGAAAGAAACGCTCTACCACGACCCGTATTACCAACGCCACATCGTGGGCACGCCCCGCTTGTTGTCCATCACTGCCGATGGTCAGCGCATCCAAGCCGAGGCCAATTACACGGTCATTCGCACCAAATTCGACGGCGACTCCACCATCTTGAGTGTGGGCTACTACCACGATGACATCGTGCGCACCCCCGAAGGCTTGAAATTTCAATCGCGCTTGTGCGTGTACGACAGCGAAATGATCGCCAACTCCATCATCTACCCCATCTGAGGAAAACACCATGTCTGACAATTGGATTGATGTGCTGGCCGTCGAGGCCGTGCCCGAAGCTGACGTGACCGCGGTGTATGCCGACGGCAAAGAAATCGCGCTGTATGAAGTCGATGGCGACATCTTCGCCACCGACAACCTGTGCACCCATGGGGCAGCGCGCATGAGCGATGGTTTTTTGGAAGGGCGTGAGATTGAATGTCCCTTGCACCAAGGCCGCTTTGATGTCTGCACCGGCCAAGCCATGTGCGCACCTTTGACCGAAAACATCCGCATCTATCCCGTGCGCATCGAGAACCAACGTGTTTTCGTGAACATGGCTTGAGCACCAAACGACCCCACAGGACATCACCATGACCCATGAACTCGGCCGCTTGGAAGACCTGCCACCCGACTATGTGCAAGATTTACGCAACCTGAACCTGGTGCCTTTGTGGCCGAGTTTGCGCGGCGTGCTGCCCCCCCATATTCCCACGCGGCAAACCCAGCCCACGCATTGGCCCTACAAAACGCTGAAGCCTTTGTTGTTGAAAGCGGGTGAACTCACACCGATTGAAAAAGCTGAACGCCGCGTGTTGGTGCTGGCCAACCCCGGTCATGGTTTGGACAAAATGCAAGCCAGCGCCGCCATGTACTTGGGCATGCAGTTACTCATGCCCGGCGAATGGGCACCGAGCCATCGCCACACACCGAATGCCGTGCGCATGATCGTTGAAGGCGAGGGCGCCTACACCACGGTTGACGGTGAGAAATGCCCGATGAGCCGTGGCGATTTGATCCTCACGCCCACGGGTTTGTGGCATGAACACGGCCACGACGGCACCGATCCCGTCATCTGGCTTGATGTCCTGGATTTGCCTTTGGTCTATTACATGGAAGCGTCGTATCACGTGAATGGCGATCGCCAAGAAGTGCACGTGGGCCGGGGTGACAAGCAATACGCCCATGGCGGTGTCGTGCCCACCCATGTGTTTGAACGCAGCAAGAAGGCTTACCCCATGCTGCGTTATGCCTGGACCGATGCCAAAGCCGCGTTGCAAACCTTGGCGGCAGACGACCCGGGTTTAGAGCAGGTGCAAGTGACTTACACCAACCCTGAAACCGGGACCGACGCTGAAAATATTTTGGGCTTTTACGCTTTGATGTTGCGCCCTGGGCAAAGCCTGCGGTTGCCCGCGCGTTCACCCGCACAGGTGTTTCATGTGATTGAAGGTTCGGTCCAAGCCGACATCGTCAACAGCAGTTTCAACATGGTGGAGGCCGACACCTGTTGCGCCCCTGGCTACGAAGCGGTCACCTTGAAAAACCTGCACGCCAACCAAGCTTCGTTCTTGTTCATCGCCGATGAATCACCTTTGCACCGCAAACTCGGTGTGTATGAAAGCCGAGGCTGATCGTCATTGATCACCCTCTCTGAAAGCCATTCCTTTTCTTGAAAGCCCCCATGACTGCCTATTTGTTCAATCCACCCGCCGTGCAATCCTTGGCCATTCGCGGCCACGCCCAACGCTTCCCCATCAACCGTTTGTTTTTTGTGGGCCGCAACTACCATGCGCATGCCGTGGAAATGGGCAAACCCGTGGACAAATCAACCGAGCGTCCGTTTTACTTCACCAAAGCGCCACAAACTTTGTTGGACAGCGGTGCCACCATGGCTTACCCACCCGAGACCAACAATTTCCACTTTGAAATGGAAATGGTCGTGGCGATTGGTAAAGCGGGTTTTCGCGTCAGTCAAGACCATGCACATGAATTGATTTATGGCTATGCCGCAGGCTTGGACATGACCCGCCGTGATTTGCAATTGGTCGCGCGTGACAAAGGCCGTCCCTGGGATTTGGGCAAAGACATTGAACATGGCTCGGTGTGCACCGAGATCGTGCCCATGCCGGGTCACATCATCGACAGCGGTGCGATTGCCTTGGAAGTGAACGGCCAAACCAAGCAGTCCTCGAATGTGGACAAGCTGATTTGGAATGTGCGTGAAATCATTGCCGACTTGTCTTTGTTCTATCACCTGCAACCCGGCGACTTGATTTACACCGGCACACCCGAAGGCGTGGGTGCGGTGGTGACGGGTGACAAGATCACAGGTCGTGTGGAAAGCGTGGCCGAGTTGTCATTGCACATCGGTCCAGCGGCATAAAAGTTCAAGAAACGGGTGGTCTGCTGATGCGAATCATCATCAGGCCGGCTGCCACCAAGAGGCCCATGCCTGTCCAAGCCAAGGCATTGGGCACATTGCCCCACACCACAAACCCCAGAACGACGGCTGTCAACAACCCCATGTAGCGAAACGGTGCGATCACCGTCATGTCGGCGATGCGTGTCGCTTTGACCAGCAAAAAATAGCCAGCGCTCAAAAACACCGCGGCACCGGCCATCTGCGCCCATTGCAATGGGGTGACACTGTGCCAAGGGTGGAACAGCGCCCAGATGCCGGCCATCACGGTGGCGGTGAGGGCGGTGCTCAAGGTCACCAAGCTCGAAGGCACATGGGCTGGAATCTGATGCACGCTCAGGTCGCGCAACGCGTGGCACAAGGTGCCAGCCAAGGCCACCCAGGCCCAGTGGTTGAAGCCCTCGGCTTGCGGCTGCACCACGAACAACACACCCGCAAAGCCCAAGCCAATGATGAGCCAATGCCGCCAACTGATGCGGTGTTGCAGCAGCAGCGCTGACAACAATGCAATCAGCAAGGGGGTGGACATGTTGATGGCCGTGGCATTGGCCAGCGGCATGTTGAACAAAGCGCTCAGGTACACCATGCTGGCCAAGCCATCCATGAACGAGCGAATGAACACCCACTTGTGGCCGATGTGACCCAGGGTTTCACGCCAAGGCGGCAGTTGGCGCAAGGCCAGGGCCAAGGCAAACAAACCCAGTGTGGCGAGCAGGCCGCGCAAAAAAATGAGTTGGGGGGCGGGCAAGGACGCGCTGACGTACTTCACCAGCGAATCGTTCATCAAGAAACACACCATGCCCACCGACATGGCAGCGATGCCATGTCGGTTGTTCAAAGCGATCACAGGGTGTCGATGAAACTGCGCAGTTTGTCGGAGCGGCTGGGGTGCTTGAGTTTGCGCAAGGCCTTGGCTTCAATTTGGCGAATGCGCTCACGCGTCACGTCAAATTGTTTGCCCACCTCTTCCAAGGTGTGGTCGTTGTCCATCTCGATGCCGAAACGCATGCGCAGCACCTTGGCTTCGCGTGGTGTCAGACCATCCAAGATTTCCTTCACCACATCGCGCAAACCAGCTTGCATGGCCGCTTCAATGGGCGCGGTGTTGGCACCGTCTTCAATGAAATCGCCCAAGTGGGAGTCGTCATCATCGCCAATAGGTGTTTCCATGGAAATGGGCTCTTTGGCGATCTTCATGATCTTGCGGATCTTGTCCTCCGGCATCTCCATTTTTTCAGCCAAGACAGAGGCATCCGGCTCAAAACCAAACTCTTGCAAGTGTTGGCGGCTGATGCGGTTCATCTTGTTGATGGTTTCGATCATGTGCACCGGAATGCGGATGGTGCGGGCCTGATCAGCGATGGAGCGGGTGATGGCCTGGCGAATCCACCAGGTGGCGTAAGTGGAGAACTTGTAGCCACGACGGTATTCAAATTTGTCCACGGCTTTCATCAAGCCGATGTTGCCCTCTTGAATCAAGTCGAGGAATTGCAAACCACGGTTGGTGTATTTTTTGGCAATCGAGATGACCAAGCGCAAGTTGGCTTCGATCATTTCTTTCTTGGCGTAACGCGACGCGCGTTCGCCTTCGTTCATGCGTTTGTTGATGTCTTTCAGCTCGGCCAGTGGCACCACCACGCGGGTTTGAATATCGAGCAGTTTCTTTTGCAACTCTTGGATGGCAGGAATGTTGCGGGTCATGGTGACCGACCAAGGCTTGCCAGCCGCAGATTGCTTTTCAACCCATTTCAAATTCAGCAAATTGGCTGGAAACTCTTTGATGAACATCTCTTGCGGCATGCCGCAGCGGTCGACGATGATGCGGCGCAATTCGCGTTCTTTTTTGCGCACATCATCCACCTGGGTGCGCACCAAATCGCACAATTTTTCAATGGTGCGCGCTGTGAAGCGAATGGTCATCATCTCTTCGCTGATGGCCTTTTGGGTCTTCAAATAAGCCGGTGTGCCGTAGCCTTCTTTGTCGAAGGTTTTGTGCAGTTTTTCAAACAGCGTTTGCATGCGGTCAAGGCGGGTCAGCGCTTCGGCCTTCAACTCTTCGAGTTTTTTGGTCAGGGCTTTGGAGCCGCCTTTGCCGTCATCGTCGTCACTGTCGTCGAATTCATCGAAGTCTTCTTCGGCCACGTAGTCATCGGCCTCATTGGCATTGCTGAAACCATCGACGATGGTGGAGATGACGACCTTGCCTTCGCGAATGTCTGCGGCCATGCGCAAGATTTCAGCGATGGTGGCGGGTGAGGCACTGATGGCCTCCATCATCGCCATCAAACCGCCTTCAATGCGCTTGGCGATTTCAATCTCGCCTTCACGGGTCAGCAGTTCCACCGTGCCCATTTCGCGCATGTACATGCGCACGGGGTCGGTGGTGCGGCCAAACTCGCTGTCCACGGTGGACAACGCGGCTTCGGCTTCTTCTTCGGCTTCTTCTTCACTGGCCACGGTGGGGCCCGTGTTGGTGATCAGCAGGGTTTCGGCATCGGGTGTCTGCTCATACACCTGCACACCCATGTCGTTCAACATGGTGTTGACCACTTCCAAGGTTTCGGCATCCACCAACTTGTCGGGCAAGTGGTCGGAGATTTCGCCGTGGGTCAGGTAGCCGCGGGTTTTGCCCAGTTTGATGAGGGTTTTCAAACGCGAGCGGCGCTTGGCCAAATCTTCTTCGGACAACACGGCTTCATCGAGTCCAAACTCTTTCATCAAGGCGCGTTCTTTGGCCTTGCTGATCTTCATGCGCAGCGGCTTGACCTTTTCGGTGCTGGCCGCTGTTTCATCGGCAAACTCGGCTTCGAGGTCAACGATGTCGTCGTCTTCAGGCAAGGCTTTTTTGCCGGCTTTGCCTTTGGCTGCGGCCTTGGTGGTTTTCGGAGGGGGTGCGGCTTTTTCAGCACTGGCTTTGGCCGGTGCTTTGGCAGCTGGTTTGACAGCGGCTTTCACGGGGGCTTTGGGGGCTGGTTTGGCGACAGGCTTGACCGCGCTTTTGGCCACGGGCTTGGCAGCAGACTTGGCCGCAGGTTTGACAGCGGCTTTCACAGGGGTTTTGGCGGCAGGTTTGGCAGCGGCTTTGACCACAGGTTTCGCGGCTGCTTTGGCTGCGGGTTTGGCGGCAGCTTTGACGGGGGTTTTGGCGGCGGGTTTTTTGGCAGGCATGTCAATCCTCAAGCAAGAAAAATAAAAACATCCACATCGAAAGACGCGGTGTTTGGTCGTCAGAGAGGTTTACGCAAGCTGTGGGGCGAACATTTGGTGTGCAGTCCTTGCGGTGTTTGGCGGGTCGTGCGCTTGATGTCACGGTTGGCCGGGCCCGGAGGTGCTGCTGTCGCGCTTGTGAAAGAAATCGGATTATACCAGCGGAGCGGTTTTCAGAGCCGCCAAGCGGGCATTCAAGAGCTTGATTTGCGCGTAAGCCGCGGGGTCCGTGCCCATGCGGCGAGTCAAGTCGTCGATTTGAGAGGCCAATTGCACTTTTTCAAGCCCATTCAAAATGCTCAGCAATTCGCCTGCATCGTTGTCCATGTCGGGTGGTGCATCGTCAATCAAATTCATCATCGTGGCTTCGTGCGCATGGCCACGCAAGCCTTCGCGCAAAGCCGCCAGGGGCTGCACACCGTGTTCATGCCATTGTTGGTCCAGCCAAGTCATCAACACGCCATGTGGTGCGGGCAGGTCCATCAGCATCTTGTGTTGATGCTGCGACAAACTGCCCCACTGCGCCATGTCGGCAAACAAAATTTGCAAAGCGCGGTCTTGTCGGCTTGGGGCTTTGCGGCGCAGGGTGACGCCGCGCGGTGCGGGGGCACTGCGTGCAAACGGTTTTTTGAATGTGTTGGTGTCTGTGGTGCTGCGCGTCGTGCGAGCGGCAGGTTTTTGAGCCGCGCCCATCCACAGGTTTTGCAATTCACGGTTGCCAATCCCAACCAGGTCTGCGAAATCGCCGAGCAACTGGGTTTTCAAAACGCCATCGGGCATGGACAGCCACAGTGGTTTGGCTTGCGAGGCCAACAAGGCACGGCCTTCGGCGGTGTCGATGTCGCAACCTTCACGTGCCACCTCCACCACAAACCGACTCAGCGGTGTGGCGTCACTCACCAAGCGGGCAAAGGCTTCGGTGCCATGAGCACGCACAAAACTGTCGGGGTCGTGCTCGGCGGGCAAAAACAAAAACTTCACGTTGCGCACATCGCTGGCAAAGGGCAGGGCCCCATCCAAGGCTTTGCGCGCAGCACGCCGACCGGCGGCGTCGCCATCAAAGCTGAACACCACAGCATCGGTGAAGCGAAAGAGTTTTTGCACATGCTCGGTGGTGCAGGCCGTGCCCAAGGTGGCCACGGCATTGGGAAAGCCCAACTGTGCCAACGCCACCACGTCCATGTAGCCCTCGGTCACCAACACATAACCCGCCTCGCGCAACGCCGTGCGGGCTTCATACAGGCCATACAACTCGCGGCCTTTGCTGAACACCGGTGTTTCAGGGGAGTTCAAATACTTGGGGCTGCCGTCCCCCATGACGCGACCGCCAAAGCCAATGCATTCGCCTTTGACATTGCGGATGGGGAACATGACACGGTCACGGAAGCGGTCGTAGCGTTTTTCGTCACCACCGTCTTCAGCATTGGAGATGACCAAGCCCGACTCGACCAACAAAGGGTCTTGGTAATCGGCAAACACACTGGCCAGACTGCGCCAACCCTCGGGCGCATAGCCCAGGCCAAACTGCTTGGCCACCTCACCACTCAAGCCACGGCCTTTGAGGTAGGCCACAGCTTGTGGCGCGTTTTTCAAATGTTTGCGGTAGGCCTCAGCGGCTTTTTCCAACACGTCCGACAAAGTGGCTTGACGTTGCCGTTGTTGTTGGGCGCGTTGCCGGTCAGCGGGGTCGGTGTCGTCTTCGGGCACTTGCATGCCATAGGTTTGCGCCAAGTCTTTCACGGCTTCGACGAAGTTCATGCCACTGTGTTCCATGAGGAAACCAATGGCATTGCCGTTTTTGCCGCAGCCAAAGCAGTGGAAGAACTGCTTGCTGGGACTGACCGTGAACGACGGCGATTTCTCGCCGTGAAAGGGGCACAGCCCCATGTAATTCGCGCCGCCTTTTTTCAGCTGAACATACCGGCCTACAACCTCGACAACATCTGTGCGGGCCAGCAGTTCTTGAATAAAGGCTTGCGGAATCGCCATGCCGAATCAGTCGCCGCTCACCTGACCTTCACGGCGTGGATCGGCAGCACCCACCCAGGTTGAACCTTGGCGTTGCAAGGCGCCCAAACCACTGGGCATGTCTACTTCCAACAGCACATGGTTTTTGTCTTGCAAGGCCTTCAAGGTGTCGGCTTTGAACACGCCGTTTTCCAACAGCAAGGCCCCATTGGCGCTGGTCAAACCGCTGTGCGGCATGTTGACCGCTTGTTGCGCGTTTTGATTCCAGTGCAGCATGGCCCACAGGCTTTGTGCCGTGTAGTGAATGATCATCGGGCCGCCAGGGCTGCCCAAGCTGGCCACCACCTGGCCGCGCTCACCGTTGGCGTTTTGTTCAAACACCATCAATGGGTTCATGGACGAGCGAGGACGCTTGTTGGCTTGCACCCGGTTGGCCACCGGCACGCCGGCTTCGTCGCGTGGCGAGAAGCTGAAGTCGGTGAGTTGGTTGTTCAACAAGAAACCGCCCCGTTGACCCAGGTTCACCATCACGTGCGAGCCAAAAGCGCTCTCGATGCTGGTGGTCATGGACACGCTGTTGCCCATGCCATCGACGATGCTGATGTGGCTGGTGCCGTACTCGGTTTGATCGGGCATGGGGGCGAGGGCCATGGGTGCACCACCGGGTTGACCGGCTGTGGCGTTGCCCATGCGCTGGTTTTGAATCAGGCTGGCACGTTGTTGCAAATACGCGGGGGCCAACATCGACTTCCAATCACCACCAGGGGCTTTGGTGAAGTCAGGGTCGGCCACATACAAAGCGCGGTCGGCAAAAGCCAAACGGGCGGCTTCGTTGTAGGTGTGAAGCCATTGCACCGAGGGCACCACGGTGTTGCGCTCGGCCCAAGCCGAGGGTGCTTCTTGCGCTGCAGCGGTGTTGGACAAGATGCCGAAAATTTGCGCCGTGGCGATCAAGCCTGAACTGGGGGCGCCCGCGCCACAAATTTGCACGGGGCCGCTGCTGGCTTTGTGGGAGAAACACAGGGCTTCGCGCACCACGGGTTTGTAATTGACCATGTCACGTTGGGTCAACACACCAGGGTTGTAGGGATGTTGCTGGACCTTGTTGATGATGGTTTGCGCCAACACGCCTTGGTGCAATGCGTCAGCGCCGTCTTTGGCGATGAGCTTGAGCACCTGCGCCAAGCCGGGGTTTTTCAACACATGGCCCACCGGCAGGGGTTGTCCATTGGGTTTGTAGAAGTACGGTGCGGCATTCAGGTCTTTGCGCAAGGGGCGGTCGGCCAGCAACAAGGCATGCAAACGCGGGCTGATTTTGAAACCGCTTTCCGACAATTTGATGGCCGGTTGAAACAGCTGCGCCCAAGGCAATTTGCCGTGTTGGCGGTGCGCCATCTCAAGCATTCGCAGGGTGCCGGGCACGCCCACGGCGCGCCCTCCAACCATGGCGTCTTCAAAGGCCATCAATTCACCGTGGTTGTAGACAAACAGTTCTTCGTGGCTCAGGTGCGGTGAAGCTTCGCGGCCATCGAACATCTGCACTTTTTGACCATCGTGGTGCAGCATGAAGGCGCCACCGCCAATGCCGCTGGATTGCGGTTCGACCAAGGTCAGCACCATTTGCACTGCAATGGCGGCGTCTACCGCCGAGCCACCCGCTTTCAAAATAGCGTTGCCTGCTTCGCTGGCCAAGGGATTGGCCGAGGACACGCCACGGGTTTTCAGCGTCTTGGCTGCTTTCGCTTTGAAGCCGCTAGCCGCCTCGGGCGCTTCGGCGCGTTTTTTGGTCTCGGCCAACACAGCCGTGCTGGTGGTCAGCAAGCTGCCCAGCACCAAGGCGGTGCTGCCAATGCGCATGGACTTGGCCATGGCGTTCAAAAGAGTGGTGTTTGTCATGAGAGCCTTGTTGAATTATTTGGGTGGTAAACGGATGGCACCATCAAGGCGAATCACTTCACCGTTGAGCATGTCGTTGTCGAGGATGTGCATCACCAATTTGGCGTAATCGAGTGGGGTGCCCAAGCGTGACGGGAAGGGCACACCAGCGGCCAATGCGTCTTGCACGTCTTTGGGCATGGAGAACATCATGGGGGTGCCAAAAATACCAGGGGCAATCGTCATGTTGCGGATGCCCAATTTGGACAGGTCGCGCGCGATGGGCAAGGTCATGCCAACGATGCCGCCTTTGGAGGCTGAATAAGCGGCTTGACCGATTTGACCGTCATAGGCGGCCACCGATGCGGTGGAAATCAAGACACCGCGCTCGCCGGTTTCTTCAGGCGCGTTGGTGCTCATGGCCTGGGCGCTCAAACGAATCATGTTGAAGCTGCCGACCAAATTGATGTTGATGGTGCGCTGGAAACCTGCCAACAGGTGTGGGCCGGTTTTGCCCACAGTGCGCTCGGCGGTGGCGATGCCCGCGCAGTTGACCAAGCCAGACAATTTGCCCAAGGATTGGGCTTTGGCCACCACCGCTGCGGCGTGTTCTTCGTTAGAGACGTCGCAGTGCATGAAAGCACCGCCAATTTCAGCCGCAATGGCCTGACCTTTTTCATCTTGCATGTCGGCGATGACGACCTTGCCGCCATGCTGCGCGAGCATGCGGGCGGTGCCTTCGCCCAAACCGGACGCGCCGCCGGTGACGATGAATACATTGTTTTTGATGTGCATGGGTGCCTTTCAGGAAAGAGGGGGCTTCAACATACCGAGCCCAGCCAAACGATTATGGCAGTGACAGACTGCGACAATCTGACCATGATCAAATTCCATGCACTTGAAACCCCTGTCGCCAAACCAGTTTTGGCGGCGCTGTTGCTACTTTTGGCTGCCTGCGCCACGCCCCCTGCACCGGTCAAACCGCCAGAGTCTGTCACGCAAGCGCCCGTGCCGAAAAAAATCCCCAAGGTCGGGCTGGCCTTGGGCGGTGGCGCGGCGCGCGGTTTTGCCCACATCGGTGTGTTGCAGGTGCTGGAAGAAGAGGGCATCAAACCCAGTTTGGTGGTGGGCACCTCGGCTGGCAGTTTGGTGGCAGCTTTCTACGCCAGCGGCAAAACCGGCGCACAACTCACCTGGTTGGCCGAAGCCATGGATGAATCTCAACTCACCGACTGGACCCTGCCCTTCACCAACCGTGGCGTGTTGCGCGGCGAAGCACTGGGCAAGTATGTCAACAGCCAGCTCAATGGCTTGAAGATTGAAGACATGAAAGTGCCGTTGGGCATTGTGGCCACCGATTTGCAAACCGGCGATGGCATCTTGTTCAGACGCGGCGATGTGGCCACGGCCGTGCGCGCTTCCAGCGCCGTGCCCTCGGTGTTCGAGCCGGTGCGCATTGGCGGCAAAGATTATGTGGATGGCGGTTTGGTGTCGCCCGTGCCGGTGCGTTACGCCAAACAGATGGGCGCGGAATTCATCATCGCCGTGGACATTTCCAGCCGCCCCGAAGACGCCAAAACCAGCGACATCTTCAAGGTGCTGATGCAAACCTTCAGCATCATGGGCAAGAGCATCAGCCAACTGGAGTTGACCCAAGCCGACGTGGTGGTGCGCCCGCTGCTGCCCGATGTGGGCAGTGCCGAGTTTTCGGCGCGCAAGAAAAGCATCGAGGCCGGACGCGCCGCCATGAAGTTGGCCTTGCCGCAAGTCAAGGCGGCATTGGCGCAATAAAAAACCCGCCGAAGCGGGTTTTTCTTTGTTCAGCCCAGGGGCTTGAATCAACGCTTGCGAGCAGCAGGCTTGGTGGCCGTGGCTGTCACGTTGCTGGCCATGGCGTGCATGTTGGCTTCAGCAGCTTCAGTGGCTTGTTTCACTGCTTTTTGCACGCTTTCGATGGCGGTGTGGCTGGCGGCAACGGCGCTTTTGATCATGGCCACAGCGGTTTCGGAACCGGCGGGGGCGTTCTTGGCGGCGGAGTCGACCATGCCGGCAACTGCTTTTTGTGCTTCAGCGGCTTTGGCTTCAACAGCTTTGGTGAATTCGCTGCCGGTGGAGGAAGCGATTTCATACACGTGGCGGTTGAACGCAGCGGCTTTTTCGGCCAAAGGTTGCAGGTAACCAGCTTGCAGGGCCATCAGTTCTTGCACGTCTTTGACGCTGAACAGGGCTTGGGTTTGGTGCAGGTTGTCTTGCAGGGCGGCTTTGGCGGCGGCCATGTTGAGTTCAACCATTTTTTCCACGCCGGAGAAGGCTTTTTCGGTCAGGCCGAACAGGCTTTCAACGTTGGCTTTTTGGGCGGCGATCATTTGTTCTGGGGTCATCATGGTCAGGGTTCCTTTAGGTTAATTTGGTTTCAGTCTGGAACTGCGCTGGAATCATGTTGCGGCGCAGCATGGGGTGAAGTATAGGGTTTATCCTAGGGTTGGCAAGCATTTTTGCTGCGGTGCAACATATTTAGAGTCGGCTGCCTAATTCGGCGAAGGCACGCAAATTGGGGTCCAACAATTGGAATCTGACCCCAAATAGCTCGGTAGGAAGGCCAAGCCCGACAATCCATGGGTGCACATCTACTACGCCGCCACCCACATTCAAAAACTGCCCGACGGCCACCGCTTCCCGATGGGCAAGTACGAGCTGCTGCGCGCGCGCTTGGCGGCTGAATTGCCAAATCTGAAGTTGAATTTGGCAGAACCAGCCACAGACGGCGAATTGGCCCTGGCCCACAGCCCCACTTACATCGACGCCGTCAGTCTAGGCACGCTCAGCCCGGCGCAGCAGCGCGAAATCGGTTTCCCTTGGTCCGAGGGCATGGTCGAGCGGGCGCGCCGCTCGGTGGGGGCCACCATCAGCGCGGCCCGCACAGCCCTGTCACAAGGCGTGGCGGCGAATTTGGCGGGCGGCACCCACCACGCTTACGCCGACAAAGGTGGCGGTTTTTGTGTGTTCAACGACGTGGCGGTGGCGGCTCGACTCATTCAAGCCGAGTGGGCCCGACAACATCCGCGCCCCATGCAGGTGGCGGTGATTGACCTGGATGTGCACCAAGGCAATGGCACGGCCGACATCTTCGCCAAGGACGACAGCGTTTTCACCTTCTCCATGCACGGCGCGAAAAACTTCCCGTTTCGCAAAGCCGCCAGCGACCTGGATGTGGAGCTGCCCGACGGTTGCACCGACGCGCCGTACCTGGACGCCTTGCACCAATCCTTGCAAACACTGGAGAGCCGTTTCGCGCCCGACCTGATCTTCTACCTTGCAGGCGCGGACCCGCATGAAAATGACCGCTTGGGCCGCTTGAAGCTGAGCTTCGCCGGTTTGCAAGCGCGGGATCAAACCGTGTTGCGCTGGGCGCGTGACAAACGCTTGCCATTGGCGATGGCGATGGCGGGGGGTTATGGCCGCGAGATGGCCGACACCGTGCAGGTGCAAATCGCCACCTTCGCGCTGGCGCAAGCGTCATGGCAAGACTGGCAAAATGACCCGCCATGACTTCTGCTTCCCCCCGCGCCCAAGCGCTGCCGCGTTCCCACTTCCGCGTCTTTCGCCCGATCACCACCCGCTGGGCGGACAACGACGCCTATGGCCACGTCAACAACGTCGTTTATTACCAGTGGTTTGACACCGCGGTGAACGCGCACTTGATTGACCATGGTGTACTGGACATCCACCAAGGCGAGACGATTGGCTTGGTGGTGGAAACCCATTGCAACTATTTCTCCTCGTTGGCGTTTCCGCAAAACGTGGACGCCGGCATCCGCGTGACACGCATCGGTGCCAGCAGCGTGCGCTACGACGTGGGCTTGTTCGCTGAAGGCGAGCCCTTGAGCGCGGCGCACGGCCACTTTGTCCATGTGTACGTCAACCGCGAGAGTCGCCGCCCCGTGAGCGCCTTGCCTACCCCTTTGAAAACCGTTTTAGAAAGATTGACATGAGCACCTCGGTGACGATTCAACAAGCCTTGGACAGCCGCATGTCGGCGCGCGCCTTCACGCAGCAAGCGGTGTCCAAAGAGACCATCACCGACATCTTGCAGATGTCTGCGCGAGCGCCTTCGGGCACCAACACGCAGCCTTGGAAGGTGTATGTGTTGCAAGGCGAAAGCCGCAACAGCTTGGTAGCCAAAGTGTGTGCCGCGCATGACGAGATTCGCGCGCATCCCGAGAAAGCCGCCGACTACCGCGAGGCCTACGACTACTACCCCGAAAAATGGGTCAGCCCCTACATCGACCGCCGCCGCGAAAACGGTTGGAGCTTGTATGGCTTGCTGGGCATTGGCAAGGCCGACAAAGACAAAATGCACGCGCAGCACCAACGCAATTACAAATTTTTCGATGCGCCCGTGGGCTTGATGTTCACCCTGGACAAAGTGATGGGTCGTGGCTCTTTGGTGGACTACGGCATGTTTTTGCAAAGCGTCATGTTGGCTGCACGTGCCCATGGTTTGCACACCTGCCCGCAAGCAGCCTGGAATGGTTTTGCCAACATCATCCTGCCGCACATCGGTGCAGGCGCGGATGAAATGCTGGTGTGTGGCATGGCGCTGGGTTATGCAGATGATCAAGACATCGTCAATACCTTTCGCACGCCGCGTGAAACCGTTGAATCCTTCACGCACTGGTTGGGCTGAACCCCATGATCATCACCAGCTTGCTTGATACCGATCTGTACAAATTCACCATGATGCAGGCGGTGTTGCACCAGTTTCCCGGTGCGCAAGTGGCCTACAAATTCAAGTGCCGCAACCCGGGTGTGCAACTGGCACCTTACGTTGATGAAATCAGGGCGGAAATCAAAGCGCTGTGCCAACTCCAATTCAACGAAGAAGAGTTGGCCTTCATGCGCGGCATGCGCTTCATCAAAAGCGACTTCGTGGATTTTTTGGGGCTGTTCAAGCTGAACGAAAAATACATCACCATCGAAGCCAAGCCCAGTGGTGAGATTGACATTCAAATCAAAGGGCCGTGGTTGCACACCATTTTGTTTGAGATTCCAGTGTTGGCCATCGTCAATGAGGTTTTCTTTCGCAACACCCAAGTCGCGCCCGATTTCACAGAAGGCCGTCGCCGCTTGGCTGAAAAAATCGTTCAACTCAATGACGCGGGATTGAAAGACCTGAAGATTGCCGACTACGGCACCCGCCGTCGTTTTTCCAAAGCCTGGCACCACGAGGTGCTGACCACCTTGCTGCAAGGCTTGGGCACCTTGCCGCAGGGCCGGTTCACGGGCACCAGCAATGTGCTGTTTGCACAAAGCTTGGGCGTGACGCCCTTGGGCACCATGGCCCACGAGTACTTGCAAGCTTGCCAAGCCCTGGGGCCGCGTTTGCGCGACAGTCAGGTGTATGGCTTTGAAACCTGGGCGCGTGAATACCGTGGCGACTTAGGGATCGCCTTGAGCGATGTGTATGGCATCGAGCCATTCTTGCGCGACTTCGACATGTACTTTTGCAAGCTCTTTGATGGCGCACGCCACGACAGCGGCGACCCTTTCACGTGGGGCGAGCGCATGATCGAGCACTACAAAAACAACCGGGTCGATCCGCTCACCAAAACACTCATCTTCAGCGATGGCCTGACCGTGCCGCGCACCATCGAGCTGTACCAACGCTTTGCAGGGCGTTGCCAATTGGCGTTTGGCATTGGCACCAACCTGACCAACGACCTGGGCTACGAGCCGCTGCAAATCGTCATCAAGATGGTCGAGTGCAACGGCCAACCCGTGGCCAAGTTGTCGGACACGCCCTCGAAAAACATGTGTGAAGACACCAACTACTTGGCGTATTTGCGGCAGGTGTTTGACATCGCGCAACCCCAATGAACTTCGAGCTCTTGTTGATTGCAGTGTTTGTGTTGGCCTATGCGGCCATCACCTTGGAACACCAAGTGCATGTGAACAAATCTGCGCCCGCACTCATTGGTGCAGCCGTTTTGTGGACGCTGTATGCCGTGCACTTGGGTGACACCGGCGTGGTGATGACCCACCTGAACGCGTCGTTGGTGACCACCGCGCAAATTGTGTTTTTCTTGATGGGTGCGATGACCATCGTGGAAGTGATTGACGCGCACCATGGCTTTGACGTCATCACCCAGCGCATTCGCACCAAACGCTTGTCAAGCTTGATGTGGTTGGTGGGTGCGGTGACGTTTTTCTTGAGCGCGTTGTTGGACAACCTGACCACCGCTATCGTCATGGTGTCGTTGATGAAAAAGCTGCTGAGCAAGCAAGAAGACCGCTGGTTCTTCGCCGGCATCATCGTCATCGCTGCCAATGCCGGCGGCGCATGGTCGCCGATTGGGGACGTCACCACCACCATGCTCTGGATAGGCGGGCAGGTGAGTGCCTTGGGCATCGTGCAAGCCTTGCTGTTGCCCTCCATCGTGGCCGCTGTCGTGCCCTTAGGCATCACGGCCTGGATGCTGCGCGGCCAAAGTGTGCAATCGCCAGCCATCGCCAACGCATTGCAAGACAAACCGACAGAAGGCGGCTTGATGCTTGCGCTGGGGTTGGGCCTGTTGCTGCTGGTACCGGTGTTCAAAACCCTCACGGGCTTGCCACCCTTTTTAGGCATGTTGTTGGGGCTGGGTTTGTTGTGGTTGGCCAGTGATTGGTTGCACAAAAGCAAAGCCCCCGAAGACAAAGCGCATCTGAGTTTGGCGCATTCCTTGTCGCGCATCGACATGGCGTCGCTCACATTTTTCATGGGCATTTTGTTGGCGGTGGCGGTGCTCGAGCACGCCCACATCCTGCAAGGTTTGGCCACCTGGCTGAACGACAGCGTGGGCCGACAAGACTTCATCGTGCTCTTGATTGGCTTGGCCAGCGCCGTGGTGGACAACGTGCCGCTGGTGGCGGCCAGCATGGGCATGTACAGCTTGGCCGATTACCCGATGGACAGTTTCTTGTGGGAGTTCATCGCTTTTTGTGCCGGCACCGGCGGCTCGGTGCTGATCATTGGCTCGGCCGCTGGTGTGGCTGCGATGGGCTTGGAAAAAATCGATTTCTTTTGGTATGTGAAGCGCATCAGCGGCTTGGCTTTGTTGGGCTATTTTGCAGGCGCCTTCACCTACATTGTGCAATTCAACCTCACGCATTGAACGCCATGAGCAAACCCCGCATCGTTGTGACACGCCATGTTTACCCAGAAGCTTTGGATCACTTGGCCCCACACTTCAATATCACGCACAACCAAGAGGACAAAGCCTATTCTTTGGACGAATGGATGACGCTGCTCAGCCAACAAGATGGCGCACTCACCATGGGCATTGAACCGGTGAACGAGCAGGTCTTGAGTGCTTGTCCGAAGTTGCGCATTTGCGCCAACTTGAGTGTTGGCTACAACAACTTTGATGTGCCCGCCATGACGCGCCACAAGGTGGTGGCGACCAACGCGCCCGATGTGCTCACCGAAACCACTGCCGATTTCGGCTTTGCCTTGATGATGGCCACCGCAAGGCGCATCACCGAAGGCGAGAACTACATTCGCCGAGGCGACTGGCACAAATGGAAGCTCGACTTTTTTTGCGGCGCAGAAGTGCATGGCAGCACGCTGGGCATCATCGGCATGGGGCGCATTGGCCAAGCCATCGCACGCCGCGCAGCGCACGGTTTTGGCATGAACGTGCTCTATCACAACCGCAGCCGTTTGGCCCCCGAACTTGAAGCCGCTTGCAAAGCCACTTACGTCAGCAAACAAGCCTTGTTGCAACAAGCCGACCATGTGGTCTTGGTGGTGCCGTATTCCAAAGAAGCGCACCACACCATTGGTGCGGCAGAGTTGGCCTTGATGAAACCCACCGCCACCTTGGTGAACATTGCACGCGGGGGCATTGTGGATGACGCGGCATTGGCCCAGGCCTTGCAGTCTGGCCAAATTGCTGCTGCAGGTTTGGATGTGTTTGAAGGCGAGCCCAAGGTGCACCCTGAATTGCTGAAGTGCCACAACGTGGTGCTGACGCCGCACATTGCCAGCAGCACCAAGTCCACGCGTTTGGGCATGGCCATGCTGGCGGCCAACAACCTCATCGCTTTCTTCAGCGAAGGCAAAGTACTGACCCCCCTCAATCCTGAAGTGCTGGCATGAACATCGATTCCAACTGGCTGATCATTGGCGTTTTGGCTGTGCTGTTTGGCGCCGCCATGTACCTCATGCGCCGCATGTCTACCCGCCCTGAGCCACCCAATGAGTTGGTTCAGCTTGAAGAAAAAATGGACCGCTTGGGCAAAGAGTTGCGCTACGACATCATGGAAGCCTCGCGCAACGACCGCCAGGAGCTGTCGCAAAGCCTCACGCAGTTTCAGCAAACCCTGACCGAACAACTGGCTTTGATGCAGGCCAACATGAACAGCCAGTTGATGGCGCTGGGCGAGGGCAACACCCGCCGCATGGCCGAGGTGCGCGAAACCCTGGACCAGCAGTTGCAACACATGCAGCAAACCAATGTGGCCAAGCTTGAAGAAATGCGCCAAACCGTGGATGAAAAATTGCAGTCCACCTTGGAAGCGCGCTTGAGCGAGAGCTTCAAACAAGTGGCCGAACGCTTAGAGCAAGTGCACAACGGTTTGGGTGAGATGAAAAACTTGGCGCAAGGCGTGGGTGACTTGCAGCGGGTCTTGAACAACGTGAAAACGCGCGGTATTTTTGGCGAGGTGCAACTCGAAGCTTTGCTGGAACAAGTGCTCACCATCGAGCAGTACAGCAAACAAGTGGAAACCAAGCCACGCAGCAACCAACGTGTGGACTTCGCCATCAAGTTGCCCGGTCGCAGCGACGACGGTGCCAGTGTGTGGTTGCCCATCGACGCCAAGTTTCCGCGTGAAGACTACGAGCGCTTGCTGGACGCGCAAGACCGCGCCGATGTGGCCGGTGCCGAGGCCGCTGCCAAAGCCATGGAAAACCGCATTCGCCAAGAGGCCAAGAGCATCGCAGAGAGTTACTTGGCGCCGCCCCACACCACCGACTTTGCGATTTTGTTTTTACCAGTGGAAGGTTTGTACGCCGAGGTGCTGCGCCGCCCGGGGCTCATGGACTTGTTGCAGCGCGACTACCGCGTCACCTTGGCCGGCCCCACCACCTTGCTCGCCATTCTGAACAGCTTGCACATGGGCTTTCGCACCTTGGCCTTGGAGAAGCAAGCGTCTGAAGTGTGGAAGGTGTTGGGCGCGGTGAAAACCGAATTCGACCGCTACGGCGAATGGGTGGCCAAGGTGCGCGAACAAGTGCAAAAAGCCGCCGACACCTTGGACCGCGCCGACACCCGCAGCAAGCAAATGCGGCGTGTCTTGAAGGGCGTGGAGGCCTTGCCCGAGGCCGAGGCGCTGGCCCGCTTGCCGCTAGAAGCGATGGATGCGCCGGAGGCTGGGGATGCAGAATCTTGAACTGTCTTTAGAAAACTGAGCAAATCAGTACTCTTGGCGGCTCTGTTGATGAGCGTGAGGACTCGCGGGTTCGATTTGAACTCAATGAAGAAGTTTGGCGATGCCATCGACCGCATCCGGGCAAAGATGCCAAGCGCTATCAAGTGGAAGAAGCCAGTGAGTTCCTAACAAGTGCAGGAGTAAGACCATGAGCACCATGACCTACCAAGGCTATACAGCCCGGATCGAGTACGACGAGCGCGACCAATTGTTTGTCGGTCGTGTGCTGGGCTTGCGCAGTATTTTGAGTTTTGAAGGTGCTTCAGTTGATCAACTTCGCAATGCATTTCAAGAAGCGATTGATGACTACATCCAAGAATGCAAAGAACGCGGTCAAAGCCCTGAGAAGCCAGCATCGGGCAAATTGTTATTGCGCTTAGCTCCAGAGCTTCATGGACAGGCCATGGTGGCAGCCAAAGCTGCCGGCAAGAGTCTGAATCAATGGGTGGCCGAGATCCTCAGTCAAGCCGTTTCGCGCAATGCTTCTTGATGAATTAATCTATTTTCTTGAAGCTTTCAAGTTCTAAAAGCATGGTCACGCCATAGTTCTCATTCAATTCTGTTTTTTCAATTTTTGGTCCCACATAGTAAGTGGCATTCATCAACTTGTAGTTGATGAGTGAAGTGGTTCGGGGGTCACTACCGCGCTCTTCGAAATACGAATAAGTTTTGTAGCCGTTTTTATCCAGCATGGATTGTGAATCGCGGATGTACCTTTTGTCACCAACCAGCAAACCGATTGCTGCCGTTGGTGTCAGTGTGGAAGTGATCCGCATTAAATTTTTTTGTTTGTAAACAGTGTCGACCACATTGCCAGCATGAATTTCACTGCTCATTCTGGCCAATGCCTTGTCCCAAAGTGTGGGCTCTAGATTTTGTGCTTCGAGAATTTTTTCGCGTTTTGTGAAATCAACGATCAAGATGAATTTGTAGTTGAACTGAAAAGTGCTTGGAGCACTGGCTACATTCGTAAGAGGTTGTGTAGTCGGTTTGCTATTGGTTTGTGCAATACAAACAAATGGGGTGAAAAAGAATACGCCCACCAGCATGTAAATTGATCTGGTTTTCATGGTCCAACTTGTTGCGTCGAGAGCTTCGATTTGATTTGCTTTTGTGCAGTCAACCCGAACGCAAGTAAGAGACCGCCAAACAACCCAGCCATCAGTCCCAACGGCAGCATCATGGGCGATGATTTCTCATCAATGCGTG
>JACCDP010974866.1_pt1 | contig 27841 bp, 38 predicted proteins | sample 7445841 | NCBI WGS metagenome assembly JACCDP01 (sample SAMN15323441, study PRJNA562643) | freshwater metagenome | isolation source: river surface water | place: USA:Blue River Watershed | collected 2017-08-17 | reverse complement strand
TGACTTTTCTGGATATAACGCATCAAATAGTCAAAACGACTCAGCGATTCATGTAAAAAGAACCACAGGAACAGTAACGATCAACATTGTTGGTGGTACAACTCCATCGTATAAAAGTGATGGTGCTACGGTTAGTATTGTTTCTGGTGCGGTTACTGTTTCCGTTACAGTGATTGATAGTGATGGTAATCCCATACAGGACGCGAGAGTGTTGGTGGAAACTGCGAACGGAACTGGACCGTTTCCATATAGGGACAGCATATCGATAACTAGATCTGGATCAACTGCAACTGTTTCATTAGTTGCTCACGGTATGGCGACCAATGATAAAGTAGTTATTAGAGGTGCGACACAGACAGAATACAATGGAATATATTCAATCACTGTGACTAGTGCGGATGCTTTCACATATACCGTCACTGGATCTCCAGCAACCCCAGCAACTGGATCTCCAATTGCTTCGTTTATCGCAGTTGAAGGATTGACCAATGCTAGTGGTGTGGTTACTATATCCAGAACATATCCATCAGACCAACCAATCACAGGTAAGGTCAGAAAAAGCACATCAACACCATATTATAGAACAGCAGGTATAACTGGAACAGTTGATAACGCCAATGGCTTCTCTACAACAGTCCAGATGATTGAGGACGAATAATTCATTCCCTATAGACAAATGCCATATGGGTAGTAAATATCCTACATGGACGAAGATCAATATAAATTTGAAATGTCAGAGTTGAGAAGAAAACTCAATTTAATGTCGGAGCAGGTTAAGGTGTATGAAGGGGAGATAACCAAGCTTAAGGATGAAAATAAGATACTTTTGGCAAAATTAACATCTGCTGAAAAGGATCAACAGAATATCCGCACTATTATGACAAATAATATTACTCAAAGTAACGAAAGAAATCAAAGTTTATTATCCGAAATATCTGACTTAAAAAAGGAAATAAGAAAACTACGTGATTGATTAGCAGGTATTGCACTTAAATAAGTAGGTAAGCTATGGCAATAACAGTAGATTGGCCAACTAAAATCATAAACATTCCAAAAAATGATTTGGTTTTGATTCAATCCTCTCCCACAGAAATTAGGGAGTTGGACATGAATAGTTTTAGGTTGACTCTTAAGGATCTGGAAGATGATACCAGTGGTATGCCTTGGTTAGACACCCACAGACACATCGCACCAGTTACAGTAGGTGGTGTTACTCTTGCGCGAGTCGTTGAAATCATCAATGGTTATACTGTAACTTTTGAAGATGGTCAATACGCTGTGAACTTAAAGGGAGCAAACACAAATCTAGGTGACGTTACAAACGTCAACCAAGTGTCTGTTCGTTCATCTAATTCGGCTGGTCTACAGGACTTATCATTGCTACTTGCTGCTGCATATAACGCAGAAGTTTATGTTCATCCAACTAGAGGACAAGCGGGAACAGATACACCCATTGGAACTAGAACCACACCTGTCGATAATGTCTTGGATGCTATTACAATCGCAGAAACGAAAGGTATTCAGAAAATTATCATAGGGGAAAGTATGACAATTGATAGTGGAGATTTCAGCCAAGGATATTTGTTCATGGGAGATAATGCAGTCGCAACCACACTTACATTAGGAACAAGTGCAGACTTTTCCAAATGTGAATTTAGAAACCTGACAGTTCAAGGAGTATTGGATTCACAATCTATTATTAGAGAATGTAATATTCTTAACTTAACTGCATTTGATGGGTTCCTGTGGCAATGTGCAATTACAAATGAGGTATCTGTTCGTGCTGGATCACAAGCGTCCATTGCTCAATGTTTCAGTAATGTCGCTGGTGGTGGTCCCGGTCAGACACCAACCATCAATTTGAATGGAAATGGAAGTCTCGCTCTGCGTCAATATGATGGTGGTCTTACTATTAAAAATTATAATGGTGGTGGTGCTATAAGTATGGACTACTCCAGTGGTCGTTTGATTGTGGACAGTAGTGTGACAGGTGGAACCATATATGTTCGTGGTAATTGTGTTGTCACTGATAATAGTACAGGAACTGCCGTTGTTGTTGACCAAACCATGCACGAAGACCTCCATATCATCAATAGAGGTATTCAAAAAGCATCTATTCTGGTTCCTCATACTGAGTCAACGACTTAAATATTCATATGGATAGTAGACTCCTTACAACTATTGGAACTATGGTCGGAATCTTAATTGGTTCCGCTGGTATGTGGTTTACGCTCAAAGATAGGATTGAAAAGGAAATTGAAGATCGAGTCACGTATAGAATAAAGATGGAAACGAAGGTGGCAAGAATTGAAGAAAGACTCGACTCATATAAAACTGATATTTCCGATCTAAAAGAAAAGGTCGATACACTTAATCAAAAGTAATGGGATTACCTTTAAAAAGAAACCATAAATTTAGACAGGGAACTTATAAGCTAAGAAACCCTCAAAAATATATGGATTCTGTAAATCCAGTTTATAGATCTAGTATTGAATTGAAGTTCTTCAAGTTTTGCGATTTGAACGACAATGTGAAGAAATGGGGAGCGGAAACCATCACAATTCCATACTACGATACCATTAAGAAAAAGAACAGAACCTACTATGTTGATAACTACGTAGAAATTATGGAAGGTAGTGAACTTAGGAAATATCTGATTGAGCTTAAGGACATTAAGGACACAAGACAACCAGAGAAAAAGCAGGGAAAAAAGAAGGCAACCCTACTCTACGAACAACTGACTTGGATCAATAATAATGATAAGTGGAGGCAAGCCAAGAAGTATGCCAAGAAGTATGGGATGGATTTTTTGGTTCTTGGATATTCAAAAAATGACGGTTTTCAATCGGTTAAATTAGATTTTCTTACATCTTGAGTTAAATATACTTATGTCACTTAAATTGAAATTGATGTATCCAGATACCGATGTTTTCGATGGAATCGAAGTCATTGAAGAACAAAGCAAATTGGGATCTGGCAATACTCTATATATCCAAGGTCCATACACTGGAACTGCAAAGAACAAGAATAAGAGGGTGTATCCAAAGGAAGAACTGCAAAGAGATATCAATAGATACATCAATGAAATGGTTAACACCAATCGCGCATTGGGTGAATTAAACCACAGTCAGACAGCAGAAGTCAATCCAGAACGAGCATCACATATCGTTACTCATTTAGAGGAAGATGATGGTACTTGGTATGGTAAGTCTAAAGTTCTCACTGGTGAAGGTCTTCCATGTGGAAACTTGGTTAAGGGTCTAATCAATAATGGTGTAAGTCTAGGTATCTCAACAAGAAGCCTTGGAACACTTGAAGAAGCAACCGATCATAACATTGTCCGCAATCTACATATTGTTGCATTTGACTGTGTTGCAGACCCATCGTTCCCAAAAGCATTCGTTAATGGCATTCTTGAAAGTAAAGAATGGATTGTATCCGATAGCGGAGAATACGAAGAACTCTATGAAGGTTTCGAAAAGAAACTAAAACATCTTCCTAAAAAGGATATGGACGCATATTTGCGTGACCAAATCATCAAATTCATTAACGCTTTAAAGTAAATAATTAACATGCCAGCTAAATCTGAAAAACAAAGAAAGTTCTTTGGTGCTGTAATGGGTGCTAAAAAGGGGAAGAAGAACGTCTCAGGTAAAGCTAAAGAGACAGCTAAGAGCATGAGCAAAGAGGGAATCAAACACTTCCTTAAGAAAGAGGAAGACGAAGAAAAACCATCCAAAGAGATGAAAAGTAAAGGAAAAATCACCATGAAAGGTCCACAAGTAAAGGAAAGAAAGCGTTTCGCACCAGCAAATCAAGTCCATAAGGCTAAGAAAGGCAAGGGGTCATACGACAGAAGTAAAGAGAAACAAGTAAACGAATCCAAGGAATCCAAGGATATTTCGAAGTTTATTGAGTCTCTTATTACAAAAAACTACGCGGAAGCTAATAAATATTTGAAACAAGTAGTAAGTTCAAAAATCGAAAAAAGAATCGAGGATGAATTAAATAAACCACTATTTGATAAATAAGATTATGGACTTCAAAAAACTATTAAATGAGGACACTCATAAGATTCTTTCGGAAGAATCTCTAAACGCTATTCAAGAGGCTTACGACACTCAGGTTCAAGCTAGTGTGACTGCCGCTCTGGAAGAACAGGATGAACAATATGCTGAAAAGCTAAAGGCACTTGTTCAGAAAATCGATGAAAGCCATACAGCTAAACTTAAGAAGCTAGTCGAAGCATTGGATAAGAACAACGCTTCCAAGCTAATGAAAGTTGTTAAGCTATTCAAGAGAGATTCTGGTAAAGAAGCCGATAAGTTTAAAGCACAAATCGTTGAGTCCGTTAGCAACTACCTAGATGAATATCTGGAAGAAGTAGTTAGCAAGAAAGATTTCGAAAAAGCGATCAAAAACGAAAATGCATATCAAGTCCTTCAAAAGATGAGAGAAGCACTTGCCGTTGATAGCGTCATGATGAAAGAGTCTGTTAAAGGCGCAGTTATCGATGGTAAGTCAAAGATCGATGAAAAGAATAAGGAAAACGAAGCTCTTAAGAAAGAGATCCAAACCCTTAAAGAACAAAATGAAAAGCTGATGGTCAACATGCTTCTTGAAGAGAAGACTTCAAAGCTTCCAGAATCCAAAAAGAGATTCATGCGCAAAGCAATGCAAGACAAGCCATACAAATTCATTGAAGAAAACTTCGATTACACGCTTAACATGTTCGAAAAACAAGAAAAAGCGAAGCTTCAAACTCTAAAAGAAGAAGCAGAATCAAAGAGAAAAGTGAAGCCAGATGTTGTTCCAAAGCAAAAAGTTATTGAAGAAAAAGTAAATAATAATATCGAAGAACAACATGGTGACATGTATATCGATGTGCTTTCAAAAACTTGGAACCCCAAGTAATAGATTTCACCAAGAACCATGAGGTCTAACGACCTGAACTATAGAAAGAAAATTAAAATCATAATATGAAAAACATTCCTCAAGATCCAAACGCTTCAAGAACTGCAAAGATTGTCAAGAAGTGGTCAAAGGTACTAGATTATAGCTCGGATTCAATCCCAGCAATCACCAATGAACACGTTTACAAGACAACCGCTGTACTTCTGGAGAACCAAGAGAAATGGTGCTTAGAAGAAAGTAACACCACTGGTGGTATTTTCGGTGCAACTTCCGTTGCTGGTCCCGGAACTATTCCGAACAGCGATGGTTATGCCACTGGCGACTCTCGCCTACCTAAGATTCTAATTCCAATGATTAGACGTACTTTCCCTGAACTCATCTCAAACGAGATTGTTGGTGTTCAACCTATGGGTGGACCAGTTGGTCTTGCATTCGCTCTGCGTTATGCATATCAATCGGAATACCTAAGCGACATCGACAATGTTGGTAAGACTGGTGGTGTCGGTGGCTCTGGTAGCCTCGGATACGCTGGTTCCGATGGTCTATCTGCAACTGATTACCCAAGTGAGCTTGGATATCAATTGCTTGACACTCGTTTCACTGGTACTTCTGCTGCTGCTCTAAGTGGTCACGCAGAGTGGGCATTTGCCCATCAAGATACTGGTGTAGCACAACTGCTTGCGAACTACGAGTCAACTGGTAAAATTCCACAAGTAGAAATGAAGTTTGAAAAGACTTCAGTTGAAGCTGGAACCCGTAGACTTGCTACTCGTTGGTCAATCGAGTTGGAACAAGACATTAAGAATATGCAAGGCATCGACATCGATGGCGAGCTTACAAACGCAATGTCCTATGAAATCCAAGCCGAAATCGACCGTGAAGTTGTAATGAGAATGATTCAAGCTGCATTCAATGCAGGTTACGGATCAGGAATCTCCATCTGGAGTCCTGTAAGTGCGGATGCTCGTTGGACTGCCGAAAGAAATCTAACCTTCTATCAACGTGTAATTATCGAAGCCAACAGAATGGCTGCTCGTAACCGTAGAGGTGCTGCTAACTTCATCATCGCTACTCCAAGAGTATGCTCCATCCTTGAAATGCTTCCTGACTTCAAAATCTTTGAAGTTGCTGGAACTGTTTCAACTGCTGGTAACGGAATTGCAAAAGTTGGTACTGTTGGTTCAAGATTCACCGTTTATAGGGACACAAGAACTGAGGTTCAGAACTCCACTCTATACAGCAATAACAAATACACTCCTGTTCGCACAGAAGCTGTTGAGTATGCGCTGTTGGGTTATAAGGGTTCTGAATACTATGACACTGGTATTATCTACTGCCCATACATTCCGATCATGGTACAACGTGCCATCGATCCTGTTAACTTCACACCACGCGTTGGTCTAATGACCCGTTATGGTATTGTTAACAATATCTTTGGTGCAGACCTGTACTACCACATCATTGTAGTCAAGGGACTTGGTGCTGCCTTTACTCCGGGATCGGTTTCAACCTATCTGTAAGCGTAAAGCAATACAAATCAAACGTGAAAGCGGAGGGGCCGAAGATCCTCCGCTTTCTTTTTTTATATACATGACACTTTTTTAAACGCAAAACGCTAAATAATAACATGGAACCTTATTCTTACGACATCGTGCTGGAAGTGGACAAAACATCTATTCCAACCCCAAATACTTTCACAGTTACTGATGGTATCACAGCAATTGCATTAGCACCAACTCATTCTGGTCTAGTTTATACAGTGGTCAACCCATTAGTTGATAATACTCTAAGTGCAAACTTCCTAGGGTCTACATATCTCATCGATGAAGCGTATCATGATAGTGAATTCCAAATGGCAACCACTACTGGTTACCTGACATTCACATTCCTGTCGTCAGATCTGACTCCATCCGCAGGTAGTTTCACTGTGACGAATCTTCTACCAAACCAGAGACTTACACTTCCAGTTAGCCCAATTAGCGAATTCGGTGGCGTGTCTGCTGTTCTATTGTCTGCTAATTGTAACGGCATCGCATTTGATACTGTAACTCCACTGGCAAGCTCAACAGTTGTTGCTACATTCCTTGGATCACAATTCAAGATTGACAAAGCATACACTGGATCAACATTCGCCCTACTTACAAATTACGGATACACATTGGTTCCATTTGTGTCTTCCGATCTGGTTCCACCTCTATCCTCAATGACTGTAACAAGTGCTGTGGATACATCCGAAACCAGACGTTTACGTTATCTAGGATTCAGGTAATCCTCCTTCCATACTAGTCGCAAAAAACCCCAATAACTTGGGGTTTTTTGCTTTTGGTATTAAATACTTTTATGATTCGAGGATCTGGTTCAGGCATTGAGTATATCAAGGAAGAGAAGGGATTTATTCGAGGAATCGTTGTCAAAAACAATGATCCTGAGAAATTGAATCGTGTTAAGGTGTTCATTCCTGAGATTTCGAATCAACCATACGATGATTGGATTGAGAAGTTTGAAACCTTGAATATAAAGACTCCGGGAGCCAATTTACCGAATGATAATTTATCTGATACAAAGATCTTTGAAGATATTGCTAAACTTTTACCTTGGGCTGAACCATGCTACCCTATTATGGGGGAAGGCTCATCTTTCAAGTATTATAAAGATGGCGAAATCTCCACTATCTCTGATTGTAACTATCCAGAAGGGTTTGAAGTCATTAACGATGAAACCCCCACCTTGCAATCTGGTTCATTCTCCCCATCCTATCTCTATGAGAACATAGATTCGGTGATTGGTGACTTCTTTCAAAATTCAACCAGTGGTAAGGTCAATCCATATGCATTTTCATATAGATCATCAAAACATTCAAATGCACCGAAGGGTATTTTTGGAGTTCCAGATGTAGGATCTAAAGTGTGGGTGTTTTTCTATAGGGATGATCTCAATAAACCGATTTACTTTGGAACATATAGAGATCATAGAGAACTTTCAATTATAAATGATACAGATAATGATAAGCGTATATCATCCAAGTATCCAAATGATTTTGAGAATTGAATTCGTTTATAACTCACTTAAATAATCCTAATGTCTACCGTTTACAGAAATAGACTGACCATCAACCAACGTGGTGGAAGTTTAGATATTGATAATACTACAGAAAGTGAGAAGGTTAAACTTTCTCAAAGAAGTGGTAGTAATATCAATATGACCAATGTGGTTACTTCTGAGTTAGCTACTAATAATAAGCAAACAAAAGTAATCCACGATTCATATGAATCTATTGGAAATGATAAAGCGGAATTTGTTGGTGGAGAGAAACACATTAGAATCGGTGAAACGATCTACAATCTAAAAGGATTTAAAAGTGAATCTGAATTGGAAGCTTTCAAAGAATGGAAAGAGATCTTTAAAGAAATTGCATATAAGAATTCTCAATTCAAAATTGCAAGATCTGGATACTCATATCCAAATGGGCCATCAACACCTGCGTCTGGTTCCAGAGGTGGAAATCCAGTTATTGGTAGTACATCTTTCAGTATTCAGAACACATCCCCAAGTCAAACTGGAACACCAATAGTTAATAGCAGCACAAATGAAGTACAAACATATGCCACTGTGGGTTCATATGAAACAAATACATCATCACAGAAATCTGTAGATGGTGAGAACGTTTTACAAGCGGCTGGGTCAAACGGATCATCCGCTCCCGGGGTGATCGACTTTGGCCCATATTACAATGCGTCAACCGAAGGTGGATCTTGGGATGGAAACTCAGACACCACAAATATCGAACAGGCGATCATCGATCTACAACCAAAACTATTGGAAGCTGAAAAGAAAATGGGAGAAGGTGGTGATGAGATTGAATTACTGAAAAGAAACAAATTTGAACAAGTTGGAGCCGTATTTAATGATTATCCAAGTGTTAGAATAGATCCTAAAGGTAGAAGTCAACCACTGGAAATGTTGGTTTCGAATAAGGGACCATTTATAAACTATGATGCTGTTTCACTTATTGAGGAAATAGACAACTCATCATCATTCCCTTGTGGAAACGATGATAAGGTGGTTTGTAACAGATATTCCAGAAGTGTTGGGTCTGGTGGTATTCAACTGAAGACAACTGGTAACACTGAGCTTGGTGGGACTACCCTCAAGACAGGATTCAAAAGAATCGACTTGAACGCATCTAATGGTGTTGTAGTTGCATCAGAAGAATTCATTGAACTACAATCCTTGAAATCAATCACACTTAGAACGAACAGACAAGTATATGTCGAAAGTGCGCTTGGGGTTAAGGGTAATGTGATCGTTGGTGGTGGGTTATCGGTTGAAGGTGAAATATTCTGTAACCATATCACAGCACCACTTGAAATTCAAGAAACCGAATTAACTGAATTGTATGGTAAGTTCAACACAGAATCCGCCAAATCACTGGCTATTGGGGAGGTATACATTCACGACCAAGGATGGACGACAGTATTCGCACTACCATCCCCGAATTTGATAAGAACATACCCTCACAGTCACCATTTCCACAATCTACCATTGAGACTTACTGGCTCAAATAATAGAGTGAGAGAATTAGCAGCAAATGAGGGTATCAACACTCACAATACTAAGGTAGCAGCACAACCTTTATTGCATGAGAGAAAAGAGAAATCATAAGATTTCATCAACCATACCAAAATCAAGACATTCTTGAGCAGTAAGATTGATATCTTTCTTTAGAATCTCATCTAGTTTCTTCATTGGAATCTTAGTGTATGTTTTATAGAAGTTCTTCAATTGCTTCATCATATTGTTGCAATTGTACATACCATCCTCCAATTGGGCGTAATTGCCCTGCATTTCGGTTGAGAGTTGATGGATCAGCATATGGGCATGTTTGCCCATAAAACGCTTTGCGCCCACTGTAGATATAAGTGTGGCTGCGGAAGCGGCCATCCCGTCAATATAGGTATAAACCTTGGAACGAATTCGTCTAATCGTGTCCACGCTTGAAAAAGCAGGAAAGGCAGTCCCTCCCGGACTGCAAATATGAAGGTGGATAATTGGTGTATATTCATCCCCAAGCATATTCTTGGTATTTTGAAGATTATTATCAAGCTCATGAAGAACTCTATTCAATTCAAGACAAGAATCGGGGTTGATATCACTGTAGAAGAATATTCTATTTTCAGATACACGTATACCACCAAATTGTTGTGGTGGTTGTGGTTGATCAGATTGAATGAAAATTGGCATTCCCATTCCTTGATCTTCCACTGTCTCTTGTTCTGAATTCAGTCGTATCCATTGGTTTTGTTTATATTTCATATATTAAATTATTGCTTAGGGACGAAAAAGATACCTTTAACTTTATCTAAAAAGGATATGGATATTTTATTCGCATCGGAATCATGTGTATTCTCTGGAAATGTCGGCCTCTGTGGTTCCTTTTCAGTATTAGTCTTGGATTTTTGTTCAAATGCGCCTAGTATTTCGGCGGTGGTTGGTGATGCGTATTCTTGAGAAGAAACCCATGCACCGCCCCAAGTTCCATTGGAATCTATTAACGGTTCTGTCTTTACTTTATAATCTTTAGAGTTATTGTATATATCATTATAGTAAGTTTTTAATTGGCTGACACTTTTCTTTGTCTCTTGTTCCAATTCAGCGGTCTTTTTAAAAACTTCCAACTCTTTCTTGTATTTGTTCTTCTCCTTAACAAGATCACGCACCACATTTCTAAGATCTTCGATTGTCTTCAATGAATAGTTTCCATCTTCAAGCCACTGATCAGTCATTATATCAAGCGCATCTTTCAGTGGCATTCTCTCACCATCTATAAAGATTTCTTTATCTTCACTTTCCAATTCATCGTTGATTTCAGCAGTAGATGTCACTAATAAATTATTGAAGTTAGTTCCATTATACACTAGATACCCATTACTAGTGGTGATTGTTGAGTTTGCGTATCCAGAAGTGGTCGCACCACATATTCCATGTCCACTATACTTATTGTTGGGTGTGTATGTTCCAGACACATTACTTGATGTTGTTGATGCATTATTGCTCATATGTTTATAGCCCCATTGCCCTATGTAAATCTAGGGCATCTTGTATTTTTTGTTTCTTTTCCAATGGTTTGATTTTATCATTAACTTCTTTGATTATTTTTGCCATATCATCAATTGAATCCCTATACAACTCAATCATTTTAGCTAATGCGTCTCTTGTGTCTAATAGAGTTTTGGCTGAATAGTTCTCATCATCTATCCACTCATCTGTCATGATATCAAAGGCTTTATTCAATGGAACTTCTTCACAATCTATATTGATTGTAACTTCATTCATTAAATTATCAAATTCATCATTCAGGTGTTTGGCCAGCTTGGAGTCTATACTGTCGTCTTTAGACACCAAAGCATCAAAAAAGGAATTAAATTCATCTGATATATCTTGTGACATATTTTTTATTAATGTATCTTCGATTGAATGTTTCACTTTAATCCGTACTTTTGAAATTCATTTTTGAAAGATTCTTTGAACTCTTTTATCTCTGGATTCGGATGATTGAAAGTTTTATATTGTTCTTCTTTCAACTTTTGAACCATCTTGACATGTTCTTGATATTCATCGTATGATTTCCTGTAAGTTCTACAAGCATCCGCCAATTTTTCATTATCCTCTATTATGTTGGATATTGCTTTAATGATCGTTTCAAATGTCCTCACAGAGTAGTTACCACACTCGACCCACTCAGGACTCATCATTCTCAAAGCTTCTTTGAGTGGATACGTTTCCCCGTCCACGTATATACTATACCGATCCCCGTCCAACATACCCACAGTGTATCATAGTTACTCTGAATCGTCAAGTGGTAAAATCTCATTAAACACGACTTCTCCAGTCTTAAACATTCTTTTTATGTATGGATTGCACATCTCACATCTATTACATAAATTCATAATGGATTTTAAATCTTCAAGATTATCGATACCATTTTCAGAAGATTCCTTATAGATTCTTCTGAAAGATCTGTCATAACAAACACATTTATCGATTTTCATATTATCTATACGTTAAAAGTTTTTTAACATACAACCATCTTTCAATGTGTTCTGAACCACCAGTGAAGAAACGATTACCCTCATCATCATATAGAGCAAGAGGATCGCTGTGATATTTGTAAAAGAAATCGTTATATTTGGACATACTTAGAACAATTCACATTTACCCCCAGCACATGCCTGTGCGCCCAAACTGTCAGCATTAACATGTGTTTCGATTTCTTCTTTCGCTTCTGTCCAGTCAATCTCAACATATTCTCTCTTTAAGTCGCACCATGTTTTCCAAAGTGAAACGTGCTTGAGACAGTAGGTTGCTCTTTTCAAGTCGCCATCGAAATATCTCACAGCGTATTGTTTCACTCTACGAACCCAATCGACCATCAGACTGCACTTCTCATACATTTCCTTCTTTTCAAAATATTCAGCCAACTCCTTATATGATCTGTTCTTTGGGTATTGCGGTTCTTCACCACAATCTTTAAGAGGACTGATACCTAAAGCAATATTACATGCTTTCCATAGATCACCTTCAAATGCTGCAAGACCGTCAACAATAAGACCAGATGCAAATACGGAAGCATCACCATATTCACGAACCAATTCAGTTGGAGTAAGCACAGTGGAGAATGGTGCTTGTGAATAGTCCAAATCACCAGATGCAGGTAGAAGTGAAATACCAGCAAAGTGTTTTTGATTCTTGAAGATAAACTTTTCAACATCATCCCATTCATCAGGTTTGACAGTGATTGTATTACTCACATTATGTCTCATGACAGGTAGAGTACATCGTTCTGGTCTTGTTCCAGCTTCAACCCAATTGCATTGTGTTGTCTTGACCTTTTCGAGAAGTTCAACGGCACTGAGTTGATTCTTGACAATAGCACCAACAGGAACTTCACACAAGAATGAAATAACCATATCTGTTTTATTAGCAGACCACACTGATTCTTCAACAGCCAATGGATTCTTTCTAAGTGTCTCCTGTAAACAGAACTCAGACTTATTGGCTTGAACTCTACGAAAGTATCTCTTAGCGTGTTGTGGGTGAACACCAGATGCAGTTCCCAATATACAGGAAGTAGATCCCGCTGGTTTGACACAGGTTGCTCTTGCTGCTGGATTGATACCGATCAATCCTGCTACTTCTTCATTCGTGTCGAGAACTTGTTTTGCTGCCTTTCTTTGAACCTTGGGATCAAACAGAAGATCTGGATTATCCATCATACCTGTAATGGAACATCCTAGTAATGCTTCATTGTCGAAGATTTCCTTTGATGCTTCTGAAAGATATTTGAAATTCGTATATCCAGCTTGCAGCGTTCCAATGATGGATGCTGCTTTACATGCTTCCATGAACTTTTCCTCTGTGTCGCACCATTTTCCGTTAATCTCTGTGAGATTACATCCCTGAAATCCACTTCTACCATCTTTGGTTTTAGGATACATTCCGATTTCAACGCAGGGGTTGAAACCAATGTCAAGATCATCAGTCCAAATGAATCCCGGTTCACCGAACTGTTTAGTCGATTCCATTAGCTTATGAAACTCTTCCTTAGTAACACTTCCTTTAAGAAGTGCAGCGGAATTGTTGGATCTGGCTCTTTGTGGATTATCAGCAAACCAATTTCCAATCTTAGCGTTCATCATTTCATCATCATCGTGTGAAAATAGACAAAGAGTAGCGGAACGTCTCACACCACCAGAAAGGACGGCATCGGAAATGTGCATGATGATGTCATATGCATCAATTGGTCTGAGTTTTACTTCTTCAATATTATCTGAATTGATTAAATTCCAAATAACTTTATCAATCTTTTCCAATGATGCTTTTAGTCCATTTGGACCGGGTGCCTTGAACTGACCAGCAATGAGTGTTCCTTCTGGTCGAATGTCGCTAAAATCAAATTCAATCTGACAACCGTGATATTCCTTGAATCTATCGGATGCTTCCAGATAAGAGTCCATCAAAACGCCGACAGCATCAGACCAACCTTCAATAGAGTCTTCCACTTTGTAAGTTTTGGATGGTCTACTCAAAAATCGTTTAATTGTTGGTAACTTGGAAACGTGTTGCTTTTGAACAGAGAATCCCACACCGCAGCCACAAAGAAGAGAATACATGATTTCTCTAAACACTTCTTCACGATCAATGTGAGTGAAAAGACAATTGAACATTTTAAGCTCATGTTTAAAGATTGGGCTACCTGCAAATTGTAATGATCTTTGTGCAGCAAGAACTCTCTTTTTCTTTTGCATGTTTTCTGCAAAATCAATCAATTCTCCTAATTTTGGATTATTTGATATTTGTTCTGCATATTTTTGTCTATGCATGTCAAAAACCCTACTAACCGCTTCTTCCCAAGTTTCCCTTCTCTTTTTCTCTTTGTTGTATCTGGCGTATCTGGAATAAAATGTGTAATCTGATAATGCTTTAATGCTCATAATTTTTGAAAATGTTTTGTGGTGACCCCATGTTTTTGGGAGCAACAAGTGACATGAATGTATGGTAGCATACGGTGTCTCGATGTCAATTATCGCTTGATTATTTACTCCAATTTTTTGTTTTTTACTAGGGCGATCAAAACTAATCGGAGTGATAAATATGGGTTCATGGTAAATACTAATATGAGCGATATGGACGATCTAAGTGACCTCTATTCTGAGGTAATTGAAGAAAGCTGGGGTGGTGCTATGATGGACAAACCAGCATCGGTTCGTGGCATTAAGCCACCACAAGAAACCAGTATGAGTATTTCTTATAAAGGTAATAGAATTGGTGGGCCAGAATTTAACTTAGCTAAAACAAGTGAAACCAGCGGACAGAATCCATATGAACAAGAAGAGGACATGGGACCAATCCAAAAGTCAGAAGTCATTGATATGATTGACTCATTGGTTGGAGAATTGGATTCTGCAAGCCATCAAGACCAAGTAGCGTTGATGGTTCTAGGTAAATTGAAAAAGATGATAAACTAATATGAAGAGTAAGGATATCCAAAGAATTGGTCAACTATATACGGAATCATGCAGTGAAGATTCCAATGTAGATGAGTCCCCAAAGTCATTTGAGGGGTTATTTAAGCCAGTGGACGACATAGATTACGATCCAGAGGAACTGAAAAAGGGCATAGAGGTTGAAAAAGAGCACACCGACCATGATGAAATAGCGGAAACAATTGCAAAACATCATTTGATGGAAGACCCCAAATATTACACAAAATTAGCAGAGATCCACAAAGATAGTTGACAACTCCGTTTTTTGTGGTAAGTTATCTGTGATGGACAAAAACTATACACATATTGCCATGATCATTGACCGTTCGGGATCAATGGGATCATGTTGGACCGATGTTATGGGTGGATATACCCAAATCGTTAAGGATAATAAGAAATTGGACGATAAATGTACGTTTACCGTAGCAGCGTTTGATACTGAATATGATCTATTGGAGGATTTCACGCCAATTAAGGACGTTAAAGAGGAACTGTCGGTATGCCCTCGCGGGGGAACTGCCCTACTTGATGCCATTGGAAGAACTATCGTAACTGTTGGTGAGAAACTTGCAGCTATGAAAGAAGACGAAAGACCAATGAAAGTTTGTATTATTGTTCAAACTGATGGTCAAGAGAACGCTTCTAGAGAATATACAAAGGAACGTGTCACTGAACTTATCAATCAACAACAAGATACCTACAACTGGCAATTCCAATTCATTGGTGCTGATATGAATTCAGTAAACGAAGCAAGATCATGGGGATTCTCTGCACTTAATTCTACACATTATAATACAAGTAATTCTAATGCTACATTTACAACCCTTGGGGAAAAGATGATGAACATGAGAAGTGCTACTACAATGGACGCATACGCAAATGCTGTAAGCTTCACCGAAGACGAAATCAAGGTAATGAACGAAGGAAAAACTGATTCCGTTTGAAAAATAAACTCTAAAGACTAAATATAAGAACATTCAATGAAGATAACCAAACAGATTCTCGATAATATGAGCCGACCATCATTCGCATATGGTGAGGGATGGGTCGTATCGTGCAGGGCAATCTGAGTTTTCTTAATAACACACCTAGAGATAATGAAGCCCTGCCAATCAAAAGCAGGGCTTTTTTATTAATAGCCATTACAAACAAACAGGTTCAAGACGAGGGAATACCTGAAATGCCCAAGGGAAGTGCTGCAATGCAACGTCATGATCGAAAGATCCTGTTAAAGTACTTGTAAAAAAAATGCGGTAGTGTTATGCTACCGCAAATGCTGCCTTCGTCTAGTTGGTCAGGACTCATGATTTTCATTCATGCAACACGGGTTCGAATCCCGTAGGCAGTGCATTACAGGGCGTTGCGATAGTTTGGTAATCGGGCTGATTTGGAATCAGTTGCGGGGAACAAGAGGTTCTCTGTCGTGGGTTCGAATCCCACCGTCCTGACCATTATGTAGAAAGAAACAAACAAAATGAAAGACGTAAAATCCACAGATAGAACAACTCTGCTTTTGAACTCCGCATGGGAACCAGTCAAGGTTGTCACAGCAAAAGCAGCATTTAACCATGTATTGAGAGGTAAAACTTCTGCAATTGATGTGAATGGCGTTGTGTATCACTCTATGGACACATGGTTGGAATTAGCAAAATATCATAAGGATCAACCGTGTCTTCGCGGTGCTAAAGATACATATCCAATTCCAACAATCATTATTGTTACAGATAAGTTCTTCCGAATTCCAAAAAGAAAGAAACTAAGTCTTGACGAAATGGCGAAGGTATTGGATAATACCTGCCAATACTGTCTGGAAGTATTCCCTAAAGCGGAATTAACCATCGACCACTTCCACCCAAGAAGTAAAGGTGGTGATGATTCTTACGAAAACAGAATATTGTCCTGTGTGAAGTGTAACCGAACAAAGGCAAACTTCGCACCTTGGTATGATAAGAATGGTGAGTTGCCACAACCACCAAAGATTCCAAGAATCATCATAACAAAATCGCTCATTCGTAAGGAATGGGAACCCTTTATTCTTGCCTCATAAGCAAGGCTAAAGGCCAATTGCGGGATGATAGCAGTCAGGTAGCTAGCCAGCCTCATAAGCTGGAGGTCGGTGGTTCGAATCCACCTCCCGCAACCTTAAATAACACCATGAGAACCTTCCTAGAAGCATTCATGAACATATTGGAGCTAACTCCAGATGTGACATTTGAAGAAGCGCAGAAAGCAAGCTCATTAAAGGTTTATCGATCATCAGCACGACCAAACAAGCAGGATTACACTGCTGGTTCTCATGCTGGGACAAAACAACAAGCATTGATTAGAGCAGATTATATGCTCAATGATGAGCAAAAGTATGATGAATATTACCTATATGAATTAGTTGTAACTCTTGATAGAGTTTATCCAGAACTTGTTGAAGATACTGGAACTGATCATGGATATGATTTCACATCAGACATTGCATCAAATTACGACATAGCGTTCTACAAAAACACAGGAGAGGGCGATGTGAGAAGAGAAAATCTTTCAATCATCGTAATCAATCCAAAAAGCATTCAATCCAGTAAGATGGTAGAAACACTGAGTAAAGACTACTTGCTTTCCATTCAAAATGAGTTATATTAATTGGTGTGTAGCCAAGTGGTAAGGCAAGACTCTCATAAGGTCTGTATCGCTGGTTCAAATCCAGCCACACCAACCATTTTATATTATGAATGCACAAACAACTACGACAGTAAATTCTGATGAGACATTTAAACTAGTATATCCTAGTGATGATAAAACAGCAGATGATCAATATTGGAAAGAAAAACAAGCATATTGGGATGCGTATTACGCTAACCAAAATGTAGGGAGAAGATCAGAACTAGAACTTTCTAAAATTAGAAAGAATAATAGACGAAAGAATAAACAAGCTAGACACGCTAGAAGAATCAACAGAATACTTAAAGGTAAGTGAACTTCAAAATACTGGCAAATATGGAAACTGAGCAAAGTTCAGCTATGGCTGAAACACTCAGTAGATATGGTAAAGCGGATTTGGTTTATGGAATCGGTGGTGATATCGAAGGGTATCATTCAACATGTTCTAAATTGATAAATGGTGTGGGAAGAACGTTAGCGTGGGATAGAGCATTTCACAATATAGAACTTGAAGACACATGGTTCTTTGAATTCGATGTTGGGTTCAGTCCAAAGGTTCTTGAGTGTCTACTGGACAAGACGAAGGACATTCAAGATGAATTGATTTGTGTCCGATATAAAAATGCCAGATTGAAGGAATGTGACGATTATGAGATATCATTAAAGAAACACTGTCCAGAAATTGAAAAGAGACTTTGGAGTAATAATGTGTTCTGTAGAATGAAACCATCGTTGATTCAAAAAATATTAGATTTTAGAGAAAGAAACAATGGATTCATATTCCATGAGATAATGTTTCCAACTCTCGCGGATTCAGTATATGATCTGGAAAAGGAAACAGAATTAATAAAACCAAAATGTGTAAAGTGGCGACCAGTTCTCTCTCCCAACATTAAAGGTGATGAATTTACATTTTATCATCCAGTGAAGTATAGGGATCTGTGGTTCAGAATACACGAACAATAATGCATGAGTGGGTGAGTGGTTAAAACCGCTAGACTGTAAATCTAGTCCCTTCGGGGTTCGCTGGTTCGAATCCAGCCTCATGCACCACGTTAAATAACAATATGAAAAGCTTTAAACAATATCTAAAGGAATCCGCAAATCTTAATGTGGATGGATTCTCTGATAAGTTTGAAAATGCCTTGAAATCATCTGAGGAACTAAGAGTTGGGCTTGTTCTTATGAAGAAAATCATCGATTTGTTTCCAAATGGTGAGATTTATATTGTTGGTGGTGTCCCTAGAGACTTGCTGATGGGTAATGACATTGACGATGTTGACATGGCCACAAACATTCCCTTTGAGGATTTGTCAAAGCATTTCGAACTACGAAACATTTCAAAGAATGATTCTCAACCAGTTTTCACCATTATCTATGGTGACTATGCATTCGATCTGGCTAAATTCAGAGAAGATGAACAGAAGGGAATGGGAAGACAGAATAATATATCAACTGAGGTTGATTCCTTTGAAACCGATACCAAGAGACGAGATATCACAATTAATAGTTTCGGATTAGATCATAAGGGTCGCATAATCGATTACCAAGGTGGATTAGATGATCTTAAAAACAAAATAGTTCGTGCTGTTGGTGATGCGAAGAAGAGATTTCAAGAAGACGCGACTAGAATTCTTAGAGTGTTCAGATTCGCAGCTAAGATGGACTTCGGTATCGATAAAGATACACTTCAAGCTGCAATCGATCTGAAACATCTATTACAAGATCCAAAGTTAATCTCTCAAGAAAGCATCGCTCAAGAGTTCTATAAGGCAGCAAAGAGCGGCCCATCCCTTTCCAACTTCTTACAGAAGCTACAAGACGCTAAAATACTTCATGACATTCTTCCTGAGTTCACTGCTATGGAAGGATATGATCACGATCCAAAACATCATCCAGAAGGGGATGCAATGGTTCTTGGTCATATTCATGAATGTTTGAAGGTGTCTCCATATAAAGATCCAGTAATCAATCTGGCTATTCTTTTCCATGACTTTGGAAAGGCAACTACTAGAGGAACAAAACCTAACGGATTCAGCAACTATCATGGTCACGAAGCCGCTGGTGTTCCTATTGTTGAGGAAATATTCAGAAGATTGAAATTCACTAACTTATCACAAGATGATAAGAGAAACATTCTTAAAGCTGTATCTAGACACATGCTTGTGCATAATATAGATTCTCTTAGCTTGAAATCATTGAGAAAGTTAATCAATGATCCATCTTGGGAAATAATCAAAGCCGTAGGATATGTCGATGAGGCATCCAGAGGTGGTGAGTTATTCGGTAGTCCAGATGAATTTTGGGCAAAGATAAAAAGAGCAGAAGATAAGTTGAATGTCATTCCGGGAGGGGAGGACGTTCTTAAGAAAAAGATATCAGAAATAATGGATGGAAATAAGTTGATGACTTTATTCCCACATTTACAGAAAGATCGTAAACAAATTGGAGAATATCTTCCAAAGATTCAGGATTGGATTGCAGAAATGCTACTCACTGGAAAAGAGGTAACGGAACAGATGGTGATCAAAAAAGCCAAACAGATGGTTCCAGTTCCTAAATGAGCGTTGCATTATTCAACCAATGCCATCATTGGTTGGTGTATTGTGTTTTTCTTTTCAAACACCACAATTGAATCGTGAATGTGAATTCCAGAACAGAATTGACTAATGTTTGGATGGATTAATGGTTTATGATGATACCAATGGTGTATATCATCATTGGTTTCTTTCACGAAATTGGAAAAGTTATCTTTGGAATGATAGCCACCACCATGACGTTCCCAATAAGAAGTATGTAGATCCTCGACCATGTATAACCCACTATCGTTTAGAAGTGGGAACAGAAAATCAATTGAGGTCTTTATATCTGGCATGTTGTGGCTTCCATCATCCAATACCAAATCAACGCCACCCATTTCTTCAATTACAGATTTTAAAAATTGTGTATTTGTTTGTGATCCGATTCTGACCTGTCCATCGACTCCATCGTGTTTTTTACAATTTGGGTCTATGTCAATTCCAAAAATTATAGCATCGTTTCCAAACCACTTTCTCCACATACATAAACTACCACCACCCTGTACACCAATTTCTAAAAATCTTATAGGTTTATTTCTATACTTTGAAAAATAAAAATCATATAATGGAATGTAATGTTCCCATTTATGACAAGATTTACCTGTTTTTGTAGTGAATATGTTTAACAATTCACCATCATATCCATATTTTTCGATAATGGTGTTTTTTATATTTTTGTCGATGTTGTCCATGATTTAATTAGAAAGCAGGGAAAATAAGTCAACATTTTCCAGTTGACTAATTCTGAAATCGTGGTATGTTGAGGATGTCAAAGGACGTTAGCTGGTAAAGGTGATAACGACCTGTGGGGGCACTAGTGCCCCCCAAATTCGGGGACTGTTGTGTGTGGAGTCGGTTGATCACCGATTCCATGTGGGGTTCAATTCCTCACCTCCGAACCATGTTGTAATTATATTAGTAAACTTTTACAACATTATAATATTGAAAATTATATTGCTATGGAACGGTTGATAATTGCCGCCACCATTATAAGGTGTCACGGCTTTATCGTTGGGTTCGATTCTCCAACACATAGCCAGATAAAGATGCCATTGGTTGGCTGGTTTTAGTGTTTTCCACTTGAAAAATACTATACTTTTAACCTCAGTGGGTTTCAAGTAAAATCACAAGAAGCTAAAGAAGTATTCAAGTACAATTGGTACTTATAATAGAATAACTAAGCAAAGCGAGCGGGAAATATGGGTAGCCCGTAACCGAAAGACCCTAGACGGTTCGAATCCGTTCTTTATCCCATCATATGACAACAGATCCAGTAAACAGATGGAAGACCATATTGGAGTATACCTCTAATAATATAGAGAAATTGGATGAATCTCAATATTCATTAGTAGCATATGAATTAGAAAAACATGAATCGAAAATAATGAACGATGCTAGGAATTATAATATTCCAAATGATGTGGTGAAATGTTATGCGACCCACATTATACCAAGTATTAGAATCATGGAAGGTCCGTTGGAATGTATTAATATTAAAGGTAATGAATACTTTAAGGTTTTTAAATACAATACCGCAAATGAATGTGATCGATTGGCTTTTCATAAAGACCTACTGACATTCAATTATTCTTGTGGATTTGGAACGTATAATACATATAAATGTGTTGATTTGTATGACACATGGGTAAACTATCAATTAGTATTTTGAAGAAAATCCCAAGTAGCTCAGTGGCAGAGCGGTTAAATACAAACATAAATCCTGTGTAGCTCAGAGGCAGTAGCGAATGACTGTTAATCATTAGGTCGGTGGTTCGATCCCACCCGCAGGAGCATAGCATTAACCAAATTTGGTTAACCACACTAAATAGTAATATGGATAAATTTATTACTAAAGAATGTAAACATCATGGTGAAACTGAATTCGTTTTAGAAGGAAGAGGAAAATATAGATGCAGAAAGTGTAGAAGTGAGAGAGTTTCAGAACAACGAAGAAGAAATAAGAGAACATTGATAATGGAACATGGTGGAGAGTGTGTTATTTGTGGTTACAACAAATGTATAGCTGCGCTACACTTCCACCATATTGATCCAGAAACTAAAGAATTTGGAATATCTGATGGTGGGGTTGCTAATGGTATTGATAGAATGAGAAAAGAAGCGGAAAAATGTGTATTACTGTGTTGTAGGTGTCACGTAGAAATAGAGAATGGTGTTATAGAATTATAATCGGGATGTAGCTCAGTCTGGTAGAGCGTCTACTTTGGGAGTAGAATGTCGTCAGTTCGAATCTGGCCATCCCGACATAAATATTATAGTGAGTGACACTAAATTTTATCTAATAATGATGCCACTAATAATGCTAGTATTAGCAGTTGGTTCTTTGGCTATATGCATTGAGATAGATTATAGATCTAAAAAACAAATGGAGGAATATTTGAAGAAAGAACAAGAATTCCGAAAGCAGATGGAAAAATTCAACAACCCACTTGACAATTCAAGAATTCGTGATTAAATAATACTGTTATGCAAAAGAAATAGGTATCCGATGCCGAAACATCGGAAAAGAGTCGGGCATTCCTTGCAGGATTGCGAGTTAAAGTTAAAGAATTAGCACAAGAGGCTAGATTCATTCGATTAGAGGAAAATCGAGAAGCTGTGAAAAATAAGGGTCTGAAAGACACCAGAGATTTTCATGAGCTAAACTGGCATAGACGATATCATGTCAGACCAGCCGCAAGAGCCGCGCAATTGGCGTATGCATTCTTGAGGGATGTTCCTTATAAAGTGGTTGAACCCAAAACCTATTCATCTGAATGGGAAATGGCGAACATAAAAAAGGAGGTGAAGAGACTTGCAACCAAATTCGGTAGATTGCCATATGGTAAAAACTACGATGAAGAGGTTGACAAGTGGTTCAATCAATGATACTCTTTGTATCAAAGCGGGGGTCGTCTAATTTGTAAGACTACCGTGGGCTTCTACCCCACGGGAAATGTTGGCGCAACCCCAACTCCCCGCGCATAAAGCTCCATTAGTTCAGTGGCAGAACGGGAATCTCTAAAATTCTATGCATGGGTTCGAATCCCATATGGTGCGCATGGATATCGTAATAAAGAATCTCAGGTCTGATAATAGATCTGAGAACTCTTTAGGATATGATTGTGGTAGATTTATTCATCATCGTTCCATTGAATTGGAATTGGAGTATGTGAATCTTGGAAATCAACATAAAGTTGGATTTTGTGATACGTGTAATCAATATCACACCAGAGCTTCATTGATACCTGCTTGTCGTAGTGACTTAATATGGCAGGAAAAGGTTGACTTATTTGTTGACAAGGTGAAGCGGGATGTTATTCTTCAAGAACCGCACACCATTGAATTATGGTGCTGGTGCGCTCCATTACCGTGCCATTGCGACATTATTAAAGAAAGATTAGAAAAAGAAATGGGATCATAACTCAATTGGTAGAGTATCTGGCTTTTAACCAGAGAGTTTCGGGTTCGAGTCCCGATGGTCCCACCACCCAAACACTAAATAATACTATGAATACTGTTCAAATCATTGGGGTAGTAGTGTTTGCAATTTTCGCAGTAGTCTTAGTATATACTAAGATACAAAAAGCCAAACATAGGAAACCCATTCCTTTGGATCTGCCGTTTCCAGATTGGATGATGGATGATCATTTGAAGGGTGCATTGATTTCACCAACAAAGACTGTGTATTCTACGCACATGCAACCCAACCCTGTATCAACGGTTTCTTATAAAGGTAAAACATACAAAGTTACCAAACAAACCGTCATAAACAATAAAAGAGCAATATCCCAAAATGTTTTACAAACTGGTAACGTCACTACTGATATAACTCTTTTGGAACATGAACCAGTACCCATTCAACCAGTAAAAATTGCTGATTACAGCCCGAATGATGATGATATGGTCATTGTTTATTTCCCAATAGCTGGTGTGGCTAAAGTGAGATTGGACTATGCAACCGAAAGTATTGTATATTATTATAAACCTCAACCCGGGGACTCTTCCAGTCCAGTAGTGAATGAAAGGGGTGAGTTAGTAACAATTAACTCATGCTCCATCAATATGAATAGAGGATCTGGTCCAAATCTTTGCAAAATCAAAGATATATTACTAAATGATGTATGAAAATAATTGAAGAGGATGGTATCAAGTATGTTGTCACTAATAATGGTAAATGTAAATTGATAAACATTCAAGATCATCTAGGACTAAGAGAAACACTCAAAGAGTTTCATGAATTCAACAACTCAATGCAGGGTGAGTCTGTTTCTATTATATTTGAGAAATACAAAAGAACCCACCATATTAATTGTGAAGCCTTGAAATTTATATCGGAAGCGATAGTTAAGGAAAGGCTAGAAAAAGGTAAGACTCCAAATAGAGACTACATCACACAAAAGTTATCAGAATACGTAAATTTAATTTGCAGAAAATATGAGGAAACTCTACATCAGAACATCTAATCGAAATGATCATAAAGAGATTGTTGAAAAAATCAACACCACTCTTTCTGATTATAAGATAAAGCTTGGTAAGATTCATTCCCAAAAGAAACTTCCCCATTGGGATAAGATGCCATCATTTGAACAGATCAAACAAGATCCATATTCATTGATTGAATACACCACATTCTCTGATAATAATACATTATCTTTGCTATTGAATCAAAATATCACAGATAAGACAAAGAGTGTTTGGTATCCAAAGCTTGTGAAAAGAGAAAGAGGATACTGGACTTCAAAATCCAACATTCAACCTCAGTTTCCAATCTACATCATATCTAAGAGCAGACCAAGATGTATGACATCAGAAGCACTTGATAAGATGGGTGTTGATTATAAGATAGTAATTGAACCTGTCGATTATGATGCATATAAAGCTTTTCATTCAGATGATAAATTGATTCAAACTCCATTCTCTGATTTGGGACAAGGATCAATTCCAGTTAGAAACTTCGTAAGAAAACTATCGATATCTAATGGAGATAAGTGGCATTGGATCATGGATGATAATATTGAAGACTTCAATGTTCTCTATAAGAATACAAAAGACGTAGCCAGAACCGCATCCATATTCAGATATGCAGAGGACTTCGTTCTTCTGCATTCAAATGTTGGACAAGCTGGGTTTAATTATTACTCATTCTGTAAGGCAACTGATCCCGTCCCGCCATACTATGTGAATACAAGAATCTATTCATGCATTTTGATGAATAATGATGTTGACTTTGAGTGGAGGGGACGTTACAATGAGGACACTGATTTGAGTCTTCGCATTCTCAAAGCTGGTTACTGCACTATCCTGTTCAATATGTTCATGGCTGGTAAAGTGACAACCTTGAGAATGAAAGGTGGAAATACTGATCATGTTTACACAGACGGTGATGATAGACTTAAGTTCGCTGAGAGTCTTAGGGATCAACATCCAGATGTAGTTGAAGTTGTGAGAAAGTTTAACAGATGGCATCACAAAGTAGATTACAGTGGATTCAAACAAAAACTTATTAGAGACAAAGAACCAGATTATGACTATATAAATGACTTAACATGGAATAAATAAAACAAAGCGTGTGTCGCATAGTGGTCTAGTGCGCCTTCCTTCCAAGTAGGTATCCCGTGGGTTCGAATCCCACCACACGCTCCAGTATTGAAGGAAGTTGGCTTAGAAGCAGCCATCTTTTAAAGAGTGGTGACACCTCCATTATGGTGCGAAATGCTGACTCAGGGTGGTAAGAGTCCATGTCAGTGATGTGCCAAAGTTGGGTAAAAGGGAGTCGTTGTGGTTAAAAGCCAGCACCAGGGAAGATCGGATGGTGTCAACAAGTGGGTTCCGAAGCCTCAAGCCTTTGGCGTAAAAGCACACTTTAATACAAATGCCTCACTAGCTTAGTGGTAAAGCTCCTGTTTTGTAATCAGGGGAGCACAGTTCGATTCTGTGGTGAGGCTCACAATCGCTAGACATTGCGAGGGTTATTTGAAATTACGTTGAGTAAGATAATCTCCACAGTGGTTATGTGAAAGTTTTCTAAATGTCATAACGAAACGTAATTGTTATGAAGAATAGAAAACGGGAGATTGGTTCAAATCCGATCCTAGCGTCATATGAAAAAAGAACGAATACGAATACAGGACATAATGACACTTGAAAAATGTCCTGTAGCTCAGTGGTAGAGCGGCTTCTTTATAAGGGGCGGGTCACTGGTTCGAACCCAGTCAGGACAACCTTGACTTCTTCCAAAATTGTGATAAATTTGATCATTAGATTAATTGTTGCGTAGCTCAGTGGTAGAGCAGACTCTTGATAAGGGTAAGGTCGCTGGTTCGAAACCAGCCGTGACAACCAGAATAGAAAGCAAAGTATGAATCTGGAAATTAAACTAGGCAAGAAAGAGGATGGCGAGTGGTATGGCGAATACATTCACGTTCATCTAGACAAGATAGAACAACCATTTAGAGACTATCAGGAAAAATATAGGAGAAAGCCATCTGTTGAACATTTTAAAGTTGGTCTTAACTGGTTCAATCTTTTGAAGATTCATCCATCTTATTCTCTTGAGGTCTTGGGAAATGGAAAAACATCTGAATACATTGAAATATTTCAGATCACAGTTCAGATCACAATTGATTGGAATATCGATCCAGATAGCCTACATATCAAATTGTTATAATGAAATACATACAAGGGTCTTTAGTTTAGTGGATAGAACACATCGCTACGAACGATGAGACAAAGGTTCGATTCCTTTAAGACCCACATTATGAATGAAGAAGATATGAATGAAGAAGATATGAACGAACAGGATATTGAAGAAATGGCGGCAATTCTAGATGATTTGGCTTTCTATGAGGGTACTGAGGTTGGAGAAACTTGGAGAAGTATGTATAGCCTTTGGGTGAACTATCCATATATTTCAGAAACTCTCAAAAAGGCATTAGCCTCTGAAATAACAACACAATATAATTTCTATAAAGAAAATTATGAATTGAAAGAGACGACTGTGACTCACACAACTGTTGAAAAAGAATTGGTATGGAAGGGTGATTGATATTTGAAATGGGGATGTGGCGTAATTGGTAGCCGCGCCAGACTTAGAATCTGGTTCCGAAAGGAGTGTGGGTTCGAGTCCCACCATCCCCACAGATTAACGGGGGTTTAGCTCAGTTGGTAGAGCGTTTGCCTTGCACGCAAAATGTCAGCGGTTCGAATCCGCTAACCTCCACATGAAAAATATGGAATATAAAAGAATCATCAAACATGAGGATCACATTATATGGGAAAGTGAATGGTCTAAAGAATTACCAAAAACTCCTTGGAATGATCTCATTGAAGTATATGGAACAAACACCATGAATAGAGTCACAATTAGTTTTTATACAAAGAAGGTTAAAAGTGAAGTAGAAATTGAGCGATGAAACGTCCTAGATCCAATAAATTGTTCTGCTCAACTTGGGTAAGGTTACATCCAGACACCCTTGACGAGTTGGAAGCAGAATACTTCAAAGCGTATGAAGGTAAATCATCACCCGAATATCAATGGTTTGTGCAGCGTCTCGATTATCATGAGATGTGTTGCCGTTCATCACGCTTTGCCACCATCAAGGACAAACTCCGTAATTTCCTGTTGAGACTAGCTGAAAAATTAACTTAAAATCGAAC
>JACCDP010264051.1_pt1 | contig 27853 bp, 27 predicted proteins | sample 7445841 | NCBI WGS metagenome assembly JACCDP01 (sample SAMN15323441, study PRJNA562643) | freshwater metagenome | isolation source: river surface water | place: USA:Blue River Watershed | collected 2017-08-17 | reverse complement strand
GATTTTAAAAAAACACGGATGTTTTCAATTTCGGTTTCATTCAATGCTTCACCGAGAACTCTTCGAACCGATTGTAGAAGAATTTGCCAAGCATTCCAACCCATTAACACGGAAATGATGATGCCAGCTACTCCATCCACGGAAAATGAAAACAATGGTTGAACGAATAAGCTGATGAATACAAGGCTAGATATAAAAATGTCAAAAAGGTTATCAATCGTGATCGCTTTTGTCGATAAGAGTTTGGTTTGTTTGAATAAATGATTTGAATAAATAAATAAACCTAGTTTGGTAATGATTGCAACGAGTAAGACCACATAAGCCCATACTGAAACTTCAACAATGGATGGATTGATTAAGCGACGAATGGATTCAATAAAAAATTGTGCGCTTACAACAAGCATCAACACGCCAATCGATAAAGAAGTGAGATATTCACCTCGACCATGACCTTGTGGATGGTTAGCATCAGCCTGACGATTTGAGAGTTTTTGGCCAATCCAAAAGATTAAGCCGCTGAATGAATCAGAAAAGTGGTTAAAGGCATCAGATATTAAGGCAACACTATTGATCAAAAGCGCAACAATGAATTTACCAACAAATAAAGATAAATTAATCGACATAGACCATAAAGTGATTCGTCTAATGCGTTGATTACTTAATGGTTTTATCATGCGTTCATTATCTCATAGGTTTACTTTGAAAATAAACGCCTGGTATGACTTATAATAATTTTGGAGGAAAACTTATGACCTTAGGTGGAATTCATATTGGAATCATTGATGGCGTTATCGTTGCCCTTGCGTTGGTATTTGGATTATCCGGTTTTAAAAATGGTTTTTTTAAAGAAATTGTTGGTGTTGGTGCCTTTGTTGGCGCTGTTGTTCTTGCCTATTTATTAGCAAATTGGGTTGAAGATATTTTAGTTACCACCCAACTCTACACATTATTATTTTCAAACTTAAGGAGTTCTGTTTTCACTGGCATGGGTTTATATGAGACAGTCATAGATAGCACTCAACCGGGTGCGTTGGATTTCATCACAGATGGTTTGACCCAAATTGGTTTACCTGGTTTCTTAGCGTCACCTCTAGCTAACATCCTCATCACCTTTAACGGGACACTTGGTGATGCTTTGGCAACTTCCTCTGCTTATTTCATTATTCTCATCTTGAGTTATTTAGGAACGTTTTTAATCGGTTGGTTATTATTGTTTATCATTGGCAGTCAATTGGTTAAATTAACCAATGATGTCAAGGCCTTTAAGTTTATCGATTCTATTCTTGGTTTCTTTCTTGGATTAGCAAGGGCGGGGGTTGTGGTCGCCATTGCGCTATTGATTGCCATTCCGTTAACCTTCGTTTTACCTCAAGTAAACACCTTTATTACCCAAGACTTAGCTTTGAATGAAGATGTTTTCTCAGTTAGCAAAGTGATTTATGAATTTGCCCTTTCCTTAATCAGTGGATTAATTCCGGTTTAATTTGCGATATTTTACCCCTCAAGATTAGCTCAAATGCCTTCAAAAAAGTTTTGTAGCATTATTGCTATGTCCTTTTGATATTTAGTGTAAAATTGAAACGTAATAGGGGTTTAAACTTATGAAAAATGAACGTTATGAATTGAATAAAAATCTTGCCCAAATGCTCAAGGGTGGTGTCATTATGGATGTTTCCAATGTGGAACAAGCCAAGATTGCCGAAGCTGCTGGAGCAGTTGCCGTCATGGCACTCGAAAGAATTCCTGCCGATATTCGCGCTGCCGGTGGTGTCGCCAGAATGTCAGATCCAAAAATGATTGCACAAATTCAAAAAGCCGTTTCTATTCCTGTGATGGCAAAAGTTAGAATCGGTCATTTTGTTGAAGCTCAAATTTTAGAAGCATTAGAAATTGATTATATTGATGAATCAGAAGTTTTAACCATGGCAGATGATACTTTGCATATTAACAAACACAATTTTAATGTGCCTTTTGTCTGTGGTGCAAAAGATCTTGGAGAAGCGTTAAGGAGAATTTCTGAAGGGGCTTCAATGATTAGATCTAAGGGTGAAGCTGGAACGGGTGATGTGATTCAAGCTGTTCGCCACATGCGCGCCATTACCGGTGAAATGCGTCGCATTCAATCATTAAGTGAAGATGAATTATTTGTCTTACAAAAACAATGGGGTGTTTCATTAGATCTCATTAAATATGTTCATAAAAAGGGTAAATTACCTGTCGTATTGTTTTCAGCAGGTGGCGTTGCCACCCCTGCCGATGCAGCCTTGATGATGCAACTTGGTGCTGAAGGTGTTTTTGTCGGTTCTGGTATTTTTAAATCGGGTGATCCAAAAAAACGTGCGGAAGCGATTGTCAAAGCCGTCACCAACTTTAATGATCCTAAAGTTTTACTTGAGGTTTCGCGTGACTTAGGCGAAGCGATGGTTGGACTAAACGAAGATCAAGTTAAAATTTTAATGGCTGAACGAGGAAAGTAATTCTTGCGTATTGGTGTCCTTGCGGTTCAAGGTGCGTTTATTGAACATCGTCAAAAACTCACTTCCATGGGTATCGAAAATTTTGAAATTCGTCAGCTTAAGGACATTCAACAACCCTTTGATGGCCTGATCCTTCCTGGTGGAGAGAGTACTACCCAAGGCAGATTATTAAAGGATTTAGGTTTATTTGAACCGCTCAAAGATAAAATTCAAAAGGGTTTACCAACACTTGCAACTTGTGCAGGTATGATTCTATTGGCAACCGATATTACCGGGGAAACCTATCATCACCTTGGTACATTACCAATTGAAGTAACGCGAAATTATTACGGTAGGCAACTCGGTAGTTTTCATCGCCAAATTCAGTTTGAAGGCAATCGCTTGGATTTAATGTTTGTTCGGGCTCCAATTGTAAAAAAAGTGAAACCAGAAGTGAAGGTGCTTTTAAAAATTGATAATTTAATCGTTGCGGTCCAATATAAACAACAAATTGGTTTATCTTTTCACCCGGAGTTAAGTAAACAAACCTACTTTCACAATCAACTTCTTGCCTTGATTCGTCATCAATCGTAATGAGTATGAAAAAAATAAATCATCAAAAAACCCGTTTTGAAAAAGGGTTTGTGTTTGCGATTATTTCTGCAATCTTTTTTAGTCTCAATGTCCCAATTTCCAAATTACTTTTAGTGGAAGTTTCGCCTTATTGGTTAGCAAGTTTGTTATATTTTGGCGCTGGTGTGGGTACCTTAATCTATCACCTCACCATCAAGAAAAATGCCTCAATACATCATCAGGTTTCTCATCAAAGAGGATGGTATATCGTAATGATCGTTTTAGATATTTTTGCGCCAATTTTCTTTCTAATCGGTGTCAAAGAAACGAATGGAAATTTGGTAGGGTTGTTGTCTAATGCCGAATTAATCTTTACACTCGTGATTGCCTTAATTGTATTCAAAGAAAAACTTACAACATTATCACGGGTTGCATCAATTCTAGTGGTTTTAGGTTTACTGTTTGCCAATTACCAAGGATCATCTTTTCAGTTTGAAATCGGCGCGCTTTGGATCATTCTGGGAACCCTGTTTTGGGGTTTAGAAAATAACATCTCGAGAAAATTAAGTTTTGGCAATCCTTTGTTTGTGGTTATTTTTAAGGGTTTGGGAACGGGAATCGGCACAACCATCATCGCTCTTTCCCTTGTTGAATCGGCTCCAAGTTTGCTTAATGTTGTATATGCACTGACAGCAGGATTTTTGATCTATGGATTAAGTTTAATTTTCTACGTTAACGCCCAAAGAACTCAAGGTGCGGCAAAAGTACAACTAATTCAAAGTTTTGCGCCTATTTTAGGTGGGATTTTATCTTGGTTGTTTTTCCAAGAAATCCTTTCAATTACAACACTTTTGGGATATATCTTGGTGATCTTTGCCTTGGTGCTATTGGGTGTAGATGCGAGAAAAGGGCAAGGGGTTTAAGGGAGCGGTTTCATTGAAAAAATCACCCATTCCCACAAAAAATATCATAAAATTAAGATGATGAAAAATCTTAAAATCGCTTTAGGACAAATGCGAGTGGTGCCTGGTCAGCCTTCTATCAATTTTGCCACATTATCGGCGATGGTAAAACAAGCCAAATCCCAAAAAGTAGATTTGGTGGTCTTTCCAGAATTGTGTATCACCGGTTATTTAATTGGCGATCAATTTTTAGATAATGAATGGGTTGATTTTGCTGTATCGTTTAATGACAAAATCAAAGCTTTATCGCAAGACATCATCATCATATGGGGGAATGTTTGGACATTAGGTGCCAATCCCAGCATCTCCAATAACGATTCACGATTGGCAAAATTAAATGCTGCTTTGGTCGCATATAATGGTGAATATTTAAAACGTCAAAATGGTGTTTTCCCTGGTGTTTACCCTAAAAGATTATTTCCTAATTATCGGATGTTTGATGATCAACGATATTTTTTACCTGGTCGAGAATTTGAAGAAAAATTAAACCTAAAAGTAAAATCATTTTTAGATCCACTTGTTGTTCATTATCAAGGAGAAACCATCCGTTTTGGATTAGAAGTTTGTGAAGATATGTGGGATGCAGCTTATGGTTTTTCTCCATCTTCAGAATATCTTAAGCAGGGTGTTGATTTACTGATTAATATTTCTTCTTCTCCTTGGACTTTAGACAAGGAAAAATCGAGACAACAACAAATTAAAAAACACGCCAAAGTACCTTTTATCTTCGTCAATAAAGTTGGTGCGGATAATAATGGTAAAAACGTTGTTTTGTTCGAGGGTGGTTCCATGGTTTACAACCATCAAGGTGAATTAACCCTGCAGGCAAATGATGCTGCCGAGCCAGAATTATTGATTGCAAATCTTCACGATAAAAGCCCAATCAAAGACAATCCTAAAAAACTTTACACGATGCTCAAAAAAGGAATTGAATACTTTGATGAGCAGCTTTTTCAAAAAAAGGCTCCTTGGATTGTCGGTTTGTCTGGCGGTATTGATAGTGCTGTCTCAACGGCTTTACTAACCGAAGTTGTCGGTAAGAACCGCGTCTATGCTTATTCATTACCAACACTTTATAACTCCGATCAATCCAAGCAAAACGCACGAGATATAGCAAAACATTTAGGAATTTACTTTGAAGAAATTCCGATTCAAAAAGTTGTGGATGCGTTCCTTCAGCTTCAACCCAATGCTGATTTACTAACAAAAGAAAATATTCAAGCAAGGGTTCGAGGTAGTATCTTAATGAATCTTGCCGCGGAGAAAAAAGGAGTCGTATTAAACAACGGAAATAAAATTGAAATCGCCCTAGGTTATACAACCCTTTATGGTGATACGATTGGCGCCCTTGCTCCATTGGGTGACTTAACCAAAATGCAAATTAACATGTTGGCGTTGTGGATCAACGAACACCATCGTCGCGCCGTGGTTCCCCTCAACTTAATCGCCAAAATGCTTGAAGGAGTCCCTCAGTATCAATTTAAACCAACCGCTGAACTGAAAACCAATCAAGTAGACCCGATGAAATGGGGGTATCACGATTGGTTGATTCATGAATTATTGAGTTTCCCATCTTTAGCACCAGAACGAATTTTAAAAATGTATCAAACCCAAACTTTTCCCGCGGACATAAAACCTATGCTTACGTATTACGGACTGATGAAACCGCAAACATTTATCGAGGATTTAGAATGGGTTTTAAACCTATGGAATCGGGCTTATTTTAAACGAGTGCAAATGCCACCCAATATCATTGTTTCAAAAGGTGCGTTTGGTTATGACTATCGAGAAGCACAAATGTCATATGAAAAAACCACTTTATATTTAAAGTTAAGAACGGAAATCCTTGGTGAGTAACTATCATCAACCGCCACTTGCATCCATTACCAGTATCACCCTCAATGTCCACAATCCTCAAAAGATGGTGGATTTTTACACAACGTTAGGAATGCAAGTCCTTGCTCAAACAAAAGATGAAACGGTGCTAGGACAATCGTTACCCTTATTAATCCTTAAACACGATCAAACTTACATTATTGAAACAAAAGTAACACAAGGTTTATATCACGTGGCATATTTAGTCCCAACAAGAGCAGATTTGGGTAGTGTTTTAAAACATTTAATCGCCTTGCGAATCCCGCTTCAAGGTCTATCTGACCACGGTGTCTCGGAAGCAATTTATTTGGCAGACCCTGAAGGAAATGGGATAGAGATTTATGCCGATCGCCCTGCCGCGCTTTGGCCTTACGAAAACAAAACCTTAGCAATGGTGACAGAGATGATGCGATACCAAGAAGTATTATCGTTAGCAAAACCATTTACCGGTTTTTCTAACGGCACCATTGTGGGTCATCTTCATCTCCATGTTAGTAACCTTCAAGCTGCTGTGAAGTATTATCAGGAAATATTAGGCTATCAGGTAATGCAATATTATGGCGATAGTGCGGCTTTTTTATCAACGGGCGGCTATCACCACCACCTTGGATTAAATACCTGGAGAGGCGTTGGTATTCCTCAAAAGAATCGCAAAACAACAGGCCTTGTTTCTTTTCAAGTCAAGAAAAAATCTTCGGCGATTCAAAGTGATATTGTTGGGTTAAACATTCAATTTATGGATTGAAGTAAAAGTCCAAAAGTAATGAGCAAACCAACCAAGATGGGTGTGGGGATTTTTTTCCATTGTAAAGTGAAGTAGGTTAGGGCAACCATCACATAAGTTAACCATTCAGTCGATAATGCTAAAATTTGATTAAATCCAGTTAAGACAATTAAACTGGCAGCGGCAATCGTAATCCCTTTTAGCACGGTCTTTAGCCAAAGAATCTCTCGTAGGGTTTGCCAAATTGGAACCACAAAATAAACTAGCATAACCCCGGGAACAAAAATACTGAGACCTGCAAAAAATCCACCCAACCAGGGAAAGGGTAAACCTTGTAACGATTGGGTTCCAACAAACGCTGCAAAACTAAACAAGGGTCCTGGGATTGCTTGATCAATAGCATATCCCGATAGAAATGTTTCTAAGGAAAGTAAAGACTGCTGGGTGACTAAATCTTGAATCATTAACGGCATGACGATTTGACCGCCACCAATAACTGAATATCCATAACGAAAGAATGAATTGATCAACCCTAATACTGGTAAGGGAATTTGATTTGAAAGAAATTCAAGAAGAATAGCCATAACCACCACCGCCAGCAAAATAAACCAACGAGGTTTTGCAGTGATAACTTCTGTTTCTCGTGGGCTTTTGACAATCAAAAGAAGTACGAAACCAGATGCTAGCAAAATGAAGGGAACTGCTAAATAGCTAATGGGTATAAAAAGAAACCCAGCTAAAAAACTAAATCCATAAAGAAGCCAATCCAATTTTTTTGAGAGAATGCGTTTGCTTAATGACCAACCCGCATAGAAAATAAAACCTACCGCAATTGCCGGAAGTACACCTAACAAAGAAGTTAAAAATGGTGATTGATCAAAAAATGAAAAAAATAATCCAACCAAGGTCATGGTCAATAACGCTGGCAAAGCCCAAATAACAAAAGTTAAACATGCAATCCAAGGCCCACCGACTAAATAGCCGATTGCTGTGATGGTTTGGGTACTACTAGGTCCAGGGACTAGAGCAAAAACGCCAATGAGTTCAGAAAGGGTTTTTTCATCAATGTATTTTTTTTTATCCACCAGGATTTGTGAAAAGACACCATAGTGGGCTTCAGGACCTCCAAAGCTACTTAATGAACAATAAAAGACATCCAATAAAAATATTAGGATTCGCTTCATGTTTGTTTTTGAATCCAAAGACAAAGTTTTTTTAATGCATTTTCCGGCAATGCTTGACTATGCAGAATTTTCCAAGCACCCTTACTTGTGATTGCGTCAGACAAAATTGTACGTAAGTAGGTGATACCTTGAGGACCAGGATAAATACCAATATGATTGGCGTACCCAGCAAAATGAATGAGATTTCTTTTACCTTTCAATGTAGGCATTTGATATGCAAAGGTTTCTGTTGCTTGAGGAAAATGAGATTTGATGATGTCATATACAACATTTAAACGTTTGTTTAAATCACCCGAGAATGATGCGATATAAGGTTTTATTGGCCCGCTGTTTTTCATTTTTTATTACAAGTTTCATTATAAAGGTTTAAAATGATTCTCAATAAGGAAAGCAACGATGGCAAAAACAAACTCGACGGATTTAAAGGCATTGTTAGGACAATTTGAAAAACATTACGAAAAGACGAAAGCATTAAATTACGTCATGAATGTGGCAAGTTTTGATGCGCAAACCATTGCACCGAAAAATGAAGGTGCAGTTAATGAACGATCAGAGGCCATGGGTTTTTGGGCATTAGAAGACTTTAAACATCAAAATGATCCTGCTTATGATCGGTTAATCAGCGATCTACAATCTCACCAAGATGATCTTTCTCAGGAAATGAGACGCATGGTTTATTTAGAACGGAAGAAAATTGATCAGCTTAAAAAAATTGATCCCAAAGATTATCAGGATTATGCTGTCCTTTTATCCCAAGCACAAGTCGCTTGGGAAAAAGCAAAAGCGAACGATGATTTTAATGCTTACGCGCCGTACTTAGAAAAGATCTTGTTTTATGTTCGAAAGTTTGCAACGTTAACAAAAACAGTTGCCGGACCACTATATAATCAACTTCTCGATGATTATGAAGAAGGTAACACCATTGAAAAACTGGATGCCTTCTTTGCCACGCTCAAGGCTAGAATTGTTCCTCTCCTCAAAAAAATTCAACAATCCAAAGTGAAAATTCGTACTGATTTCATGTCTAGAAAATTTCCTAAACACGAACAATTGGCATATGCAAAATCCTTATTAACCATGATTGGATATGACTTAAATGCTGGTGTTTTAGCCGAATCCGTTCATCCATTTAGTAGTGAAATCACCCCGAGCGATGTTAGGGTTACCACCCACATTTATGAGGATAACTTTATTTCCAATATTTACTCAACCGCTCATGAAGGTGGTCACGGTATTTATGAACAAAACATTGGGCCGAAGGTAAGGGGCACCATTCTTGGTCATGGTGCAGCGATGTCAATTCATGAATCGCAATCGCGTTTCTATGAAAATGTCTTGGGTCGATCTTATGCGTTTACCAAGATGGTATTTCCGGACTTAAAACAACAATTTAAAGAGCAATTTAAGGATGTTGAATTAGAGGAGTATTATCAAGCGATTAATGAAGCGAAAGCTTCTTTGATCCGAACCGAGTCGGATGAATTAACCTATAGTCTTCATGTGATGGTGCGCTACGAATTGGAAAAAAGACTGATTGAAGGATCGTTGAAGGTGATGGATTTACCAACTGCTTGGAATGAACTTTATCAAAGCTATCTTGGTATTAAACCCAAAAATAATCGAACCGGTTGCTTGCAAGATGTTCACTGGTCTGGTGGTGCCTTTGGTTACTTCCCTTCCTATGCCCTTGGTAACGCAATCTCCATTCAATTACTGAAGACGATGGAAAAAACTTTATCATTGGAAAACACCATCAAGAGTAAAAATTTAACTCCTATTCGTGATTGGTTTTCCAAACATGTTTATGCCTATGGGAAGCTTTATCCTCCATTTGTCCTCCTAAAAAAAGTAACGGGTGAAGATTTGAATCCCACATATTATTGTGATTATTTAGAAGAAAAATTTAGCAAAATTTACAAAATTTAATCCATTTTAAAGATTCTTTCATGTATAAATTGACATCTGTTTTTCTATCGATACAATAATCGTTATATGAATTTTTCTCGATTTTATTTCCTGATTCAATCTATTCTCTTGATGCTGCTGCTTGGTAGTGTCTATGCTTGGGGTGTTTTTCGGGTTGAAGCAGAATTGACCTATCACATTAATGCAAGTGTAAGTGGTTTGCCTTATATGGTGTCATTGGTTAGTTATGCTGGTGCGATGTTAGTCGCTGGTCAATTCATGAGTAAGTTTCGAAGGCACATTGTCATCATCGGCGCATGTTGTTTTGTTGGTGGTTTTTGGTTATCTAGTCTCGTTGATAATTTTTATCTCTTAATCTTAACTTATGGTGTTTTACTTGGCAGTGGTGTTGGATTTTTGTATGGAGTCCCCATATATTTAGTGCAACGAATTTTTGATAAACGAATCGGTTTATATTCGGGTTTAATCTTAATGGGTTTTGGATTGTCCAACACGATCATGACACCGATTATTGCAACTTTACTCACCAATCAATCGATTCAATTCACGATGATGGTGCTGGGTTGGATTGCTCTGGGTGTTTTCTTGATTTGTCTTTGGCCATTATTGCAAAGTACCCCTTTAGAAAAAAACACGAATCATGATAGCAATAACGTGAGTCGCACTTATGATTATCCAGCCTTTCGTTCCTTGTATGTGGTTTACGTTTTATCCTTACTTTCTGGGTTAACGATTGTAGGATTAAGTTTTCCAATCGGGGTGATCCATTATCAATTTGATACCACATTTGTGACGGTGGCGATTTCTATTTTTTCATTGTTGAACGGTGTATCTAGACCTTTTTTTGGTGGGCTTGTAGATCGATTTGGATTTTTTAAAATCGCTTTTATCAGTTTAATGTCGTTAATCTTTAGTGGTTTTATTTCCTTATTTAATGGCGGTGTTAATCCGATTTTATATGCGATAAGTTTTGGTGCCTTTTGGTTCGGATTAGGTAATTGGATGGCGCTCATGCCGTTGTCGATTAAAACAATCTTTCCAAAAGAACTCTTTTCTTCGCTTTATGGAAAATTATTTACTGCTTATGGATTAGCGGCCATTCTTGGTACTATTTTTTCCGGGGCAATTTTAGATTTAACAAATACCACTTGGCCGATTTATGTAATGATTGTGGTGGCTAACGTTGCTAATCTTTTCTTAGTGATTTGGTTAAAGAATCGTTTTCACTTTAAGATTTTTAAGTAAAGCGATCCGCTGAAAAGCTTTTTGATAGATTGGAATCATCCGTGGTTCATGCACAATCTTAAGAACAGTGGAAATAGGAAACCATTGGACACCGGAGTTTTCTTTGACGTTGACGATGGGTTTTTCACGTTCATCCGCAATCACTAAGTACGTTGCGTTTAAATGTAAGTGATCGGAAACGTGTTTACCGTTTTTGATGTGGTTGGGGACATAGATGGTATCTAGCATAAAAATATCCTTAGAAAAAGGCTTTATTTTTTTAAGTCCTGATTCTTCTTCTGTTTCTTTCATTGCAACTTTAAGCATGTCTTCATCGCCGTCGTTATGACCACCCAACCAACCCCAAGACTTATAGATGTTATGGTGAGCAAAAAGAACTTTATCCATCGATTCATTAACCACAATGGTGGAGACTGTAAAATGGGCGATGAGGTTTGAACGAAGTAAGTAGTCGGGGTTGCGATCAATAAATGCAAGGATGGCTTTTTTATCAAATGCCTCTTGTTCATTGAATGGTTGATATGCTGCAATTTGTTCTCTTAACATATCCCCTATTTTACTTGTTTAAAGCGAAGAATAAAATATAATATTTGTGATGTTCCCAGAAATTAAACTCCCTTTTAAAGTCTTAGCGGGAATCGCCTTTGGTGGATTGGTTATTTTATTGTTTTCAGGATCATTCATGCCAATGTGGAATGGTCTTGTTGCGATCTATCTTCATCCGTCATTATTGATTACAGATTACTTAGCGGTCGGAGGGTTGCATGCGACTTTAGTCAATGCATGGATCGTAACTTGGGTTACGATTTTGCTATTACATCAATTAAAGGTAAATTTTTCCGGCGTCGCTTTTGCTGGTGTGGTCACGATCCTTGCTTTTTCTTTTTTTGGAAAAAATTTATTCAATATCATCCCTGTTTGGCTTGGTTTCTTTGTGTATACAAAAATGAAAGGAACGCAATTAAATCAATATACCGGTACTTTCTTGTTTAGCAGCGGTATCGCGCCAGTAACCAGCTTCTTGATGTTTGGTATTCCTGAATTAAGTTTATGGATTGCCATTCCTTGTGGTATCTTCGGTGGTTTATTTGCTGGATGGTTAACACCGATGGTTGTATCAATCGTTGGTAAATTCCATCAAGGCTATAATTTATATAACACTGGTTTTGGTCTAGGGTTTGTTGCGATGCTTTTTACTGCGATTCTAAAAGCATTCCAAATCGATGTTTCGGTACCAACCACTTTAACCTTTGCTTTTCATGAGGTTTTATTTTGGTTTATTTTGTCGCTTTCAATTGCGCTAATCGGATCTTCTTTTTTAATTCATCGGCAAGTATATAAACCTTGGCTGCGTTTATTAGAAAGTCCGGGAAATTTACCATCAGATTTTTACAAAGACTTTGGTTTCGCTGCAACCTTGTTCAATGTTGGAAGTATCGGGATGTTGAGTTTGATTCTACTCACCATTTATAACATTCCACTTTCAGGACCTATTGTTGCTGGCATTCTTACCTTTATGGCTTTTGGTTCGTATGGTAAACACATCGTTAATAGTTTACCGGTCATCGTTGGTCTTACACTTGCTTCATCAATTCAAGGTTTTAGTTTAACGTTACCTGGACCTAGTATTGCTTTATTGTTTGTGACTGCACTTGCGCCTGTTAGTGGTAAATTTGGTATCTTTTATGGTCTTTTGGCTGGTTTTATTCACCTCTTGGTTGCCCCACAAGCCTTTGCATTACAAGGTGGTTTCGATTTATATAACAATGGATTCACTGCCGGTTTAGTCGCTGGGGTTGTGGTGGTAATTGCTCAGCAATTCCCAATCCGATCAATCAATCAATGGTTTAAGAAACCCTTGAAACACTAATGAAGTTTGATACGTCGATAGCGATTATCATTCCTGCATTTAGGCCCAATCAAAATCTTTTAACTTTGGTTCAAAAACTGCAAAAAACATTTCAAGGTTTCATCATCGTCGTTGATGATGGAAATGAAGATCAAACGATTTTTAAGAAACTATCTGGTGTGGTTTTATTACAACACAAAAATAACCAAGGCAAGGGGGCAGCGCTTAAAACTGGCTTTCAATATGTTTTAAAGGAACTAGATGAGGTCTACGGTGTCGTCACTGCGGATGCTGACGGCCAACATCCCCCGGAAGATATTCTAAAATTGGTTCATTTACTTGATCAAGATAGTGATTCTTTTTATATCGGTACTAGATCATTTGTTCAGAAAACACCCTTAAGAAATCGTTTGGGTAACCTGATTACGAGAAGAGTATTTTCATGGGTCACCAACCAAACGATCATGGATACTCAGAATGGCCTTCGCGCCATTCCAAAATGGTTATTAGAAAAACTCATCACGATTCCGCAAAATCGATATGACTATGAAATGGCGATGCTAAAACTGATTGCAGACCAAGGTGTGCGTATTATCCAAGTTCCCGTTCAAACCATTTACCAACAAGAAGGAGCGATAAGTTCATTTAAACCTTGGAGAGATTCCATCCAAATCTATCGTATTTTATTAAAATCATTTGTGCGATTTATCGTCGTCGGTCTGACGAGTTTTGCAATCGATTTTTCATTGTATCTTTTGTTTTATCAATTGTTTTTGGGTGATTGGAAAATTATCATGGCGGTCATCTGCGCTAGAGTTTTATCTGGGGCGTTCAATTACCTTATGAATCGTTTTTATAGTTTTGAATCGGATGTGCGTTTCATTCAATCGAGTCTGCAATATCTGATGCTATTCTTGTTGATTATGTCACTTTCCGCTTTCTTAACAGATGCTTTGACATCGTTGGGATTGATATCGTATCAACTTTCCAAAATCTTCGTGGACTCTATTTTGTTTGTCTTGTCTTATCGCATTCAAAAAACATACATCTTTAAAAAATGAAAAAACAAAATCTCCGTCTTCTAACAATGGTCTATGTGATGGGTTTATCCATCTCAAGTGGTTATTCTCTTCTCGACACTTTCGTTTTTAAATTGGGAGGTAATAGCGGTTCAAACATTCTCAACTCCTCCCTTGGAGATAGTTCACAAGACTCAATCGGCACAAGTATGAATCCAACGTTTACTGAATTCGGTTATATCGATAATGAGATTAACCTCGAAATTGATGTGATAAGAAGATACGAGACGCAAGTCTATGTTGCCGTGCTCACCACTCACAACCATCGACTGATAAAATCAGCTTTTGGTTTTGATACATACGGCAAGAACTTTAAAGAAAAAACTTCGGTGATTGCTGACCGTAAAAACGCAATTTTTGCCATCAATGGAGACTATTATGGTTTCCGAGACATTGGATTTGTGGTGCGAAACGGTATTGTCTATCGCATTACACCAAGACCTCAAGAATACGATGATGCCATTATCTTAAATGACAACGGTGAGATGTCCACCTTTGCTGAGGCAGAAACGAATTTACAAACCCTCAACCAAATGCAACCATGGCAAGTGTGGTCTTTTGGTCCAGTGTTGATGAATAACACTAGTGTGGTGGTGACCCCGACAACCAAAGTACCCTATGAATTAACCAGTAATCCAAGAACAGCGATTGGCCAGATTTCTGAAAATGAATTTATTTTTGTGGTTTCAGATGGGCGAACAGAAGAAAGTGCTGGTCTATCCGTCTACGAACTAGCTTCCATTTTTGTGGAATATGGTGCAACTTTCGCCTACAACCTTGATGGTGGGGGTTCGGCAACGATGTGGTTTAATGGAAGGATTATCAACAAACCTGTAAATAGTGGTTCGACCATTTCTGAAAGATCCATCAGCGATATTGTATATATTGGTTATGAATTATAAATTAAACATTGCAATAGGTTATCTCATTTCTAGTTTATTTCTTGGGCTGTTTTCCTTCATCTATTTAAGTTTTGTCCCGGGAGTCTTTAATCTGTGGATGGTGGGGGTTTTTTCCATTCCTGTTTTAGGTTGTACCTTAGAGTTATGGTGGCGCAAAAACCATCAACCCTCTTTAGGTTGGACATGCTATCGATTAGGATTAACGACATTCGCAGTCGAATGGATATTAAAAGGTGTTTACGAAATAGCCTTAACTGGTTTTAGAGGAGAACTATATTTCTTTTTAAGCGCCAGTGTTTTGTTGTTACTCGGATTGTATATTCAATCTAAAGAATAATACGCCATTGATTGGCTTTTGCGTGTTTAAGTAATTTTTTATCTGGGGTGACACAAATTGCTTCCTTAACTTTGGATAATAATCCAAGGTCGGCAAAGGAATCAGAGTATGCTTTTGTTTTTTCCCAAAGAATTGTTTTAAAATGTGTGATTAAAGAGGGAACTTTTAAATCCGCAGATAAAATCTTCAGTGGTTGGTGCACTTGACCTTGTTGATTAAACAGTGAGGTACCAAGGATGTGGTCAAACCCAAGGTGGCGATATCGCTCTAAAAACAAATCAAAATTACCAGAAACTAGAACCGTCGTGTGTCCTTCTTGTTTGTCTTTTTGAATTTGTTTCACCACTTTTTTATGGAGTTTAGCCTTTGATTTTTCATATAAAGAATCAAGAAAAGAACTCAGTTGTTCTAATGAAACTGATCCAAATAATTCCCCCACTTGTGCCATCGCCCAATATCGAAATTGATCTTTTTTAATCCCAAATATTTTTAATTGTAGTAGCAAATATCGAAAATAAATTCTCGCTTTTATTTTTTTAAATTTTTCTGGTGAGAGTTTGAGGTCTTGCCAGTGTTGAAGGATAAACGGAACAGTTTGTGTTTGTAATAAAGTTCCATCAAAGTCATAAATTGCGATTTTCATTTGAAAGTATTATACCAAGATTCGTTATTTATCAAACGGGGTTGTCTATAATAAAATTAAGGAGAAAGGCGAATGAAAAATTTATCAAACAAAGTATTCGTTGTCACCGGCGCTGGAAATGGAGTTGGGCGAGCGTTAACCCTAGAACTTCTTCGCCAAGGCGCTAAAGTTGCAGCCTTAGATATTTCGGAAACTTACTTGCAAGAAACCGAACGCGTTGCCAATGCAAATAAACTAAACTTAAAGACTTATGTTGTCGATATTACAAACGATGAACGCGTTGCTAATATACCTAGCACCATTGAAAAGGATTTCGGTCAAATCGACGGCTTGATCAATAATGCTGGAATTATTCAACCTTTTGTCAAAGTGATGCAATTACAAAATAAGGACATTGATCGGGTGATGAGAGTTAATTTTTACGGAACGTTAAATATGTGCCGTGCTTTTCTGCCATTGTTAGTCAAAAGACCAGAAGCAAATCTTGTGAATATTTCGAGTATGGGTGGTTTTACACCCGTTCCGGGACAAGCGGTCTACGGTGCCTCCAAAGCTGCGGTCAAATTATTAACAGAGGCTTTGTATGCAGAATTAAAGGGGACACCTGTGAGTGTAACGGTGGTCTTTCCAGGCGCCATCGGAACCAATATTACTAAGAATTCAGGTGTGGATATGAATATGTCAAAAGCGGACGCAGAAAAAATGGCAAAATCCCAGAAAACATTAAGTCCTGAGAGGGCCGCCAACATGATTATCAATCAAGGCATCAAAAAAAATCTGTATCGATTGGTAGTAGGAAGTGATGCTTCTGCACTCGATAAAATCAGTCGGTTGTTTCCAAAATTTGCGACCAATATGATTGCAAAAGCGATGAAACGTTTACTTAAATAACGTTAACGTTTTAAATATTCACGATGACCATTGACAATCGCGGTTAAGACAAATCGGTGTTTGGAATGAGGAATCGTGGTGGTAAAGTTTAAACTTTTTTCTCGATGTTCATAACCGCTCATTAATCTTTCATAGGTTGAAAAGTCGGCCTTTCTTCTTTGATTGACAAGACTTAAAAACGCTTTTTTATCAATCACTTTTTCGTATTGGGGCTGCATGGTTAGATAGAAGGTTTCTCCTGTTGCCCCAGAGCCATAGGAAAACATCCCAATCGTTTCATTTGCCAATGAATTGGGGTAAGTTGTCAGTAAAGAAATAAGAGAAAGGTATAAAGATCCGTTGTATATATTTCCCACATCTTTATTAAATGCTTTCGTCGACATGAGGATTTCTGGAGATAAGGGCACTGTTAATACTTCAGAAGCTTTATCACTCATGGTGGCAAATGGCATATGGAAACAAACAAACTTCAACGGTTTTTCTGGTCTGACTTGTTTTAGTAATTCTTTATAACTACGAATCGATAATTTACCATCGACGATTGGTACTTGGTTATAGGAAGGACGATAAAAATCTTTGCTATTTTCCACGATCGCTTTTCCTTCTTCAATGAGCGCGAGTCGAGGATTGACACTGATTAACATTGCGATAGCACCTGCGCCTTGGGTGACTTCTCCAGGCGTATTGAGTCCATACCAAGCAACATCACTGGCAATCACCAGTGCTAATTTGTCCGGATGAAGCGTGACATAATCTTTCGCAAGTAATAAGGCTCCAGTCGCTGCAAAACATGCTTGCTTAACTTCTAGAACGCGACAGTGAGCGTTTAATTGGAGCAAGGCATGTAAATATACTCCAGCAGATTTGGAATAATCGACACCGGATTCGGTTGCAAATAATACCAAACCAACCTGTTGTTCGCGACCCTTGACAATGTCATAAGCCGCTTCAGCAGCCATGGTGACAATATCTTCAAACGGATCAATTAAAGACATCTTTTCTTGACCAATGCCTACCGTATATTTTTCCACTGGCACTTGTCTAACCGCTGCGAGTTCTGCCAAATCTAAATACACCTGTGGGGTATAAAAATTAATTAAATCAATGCCGACTTTGATCATATTTATTTTCTTTCAATCGTTGTGTGGGCTTTCATTAACTCGTGCGGATTGGTAAGGGCTGCTAGTAATGATAATTCTCCCGCAAGAACCGTTGCGCCAACTAAATGCGCAAGGGTTTGACTAGAAGCAGCGCCTTTACACCCCATTGCTTCAAGTCTTTCTTGAAAGTGAGGTTCATTTTTTCCGTTACCAACAGTTCCGACAATAATATTCGGGATGGTGGTGGAAAAATATAAATGTCCATCTTTCACTTCTGCATATGTCACACCTTGAGAACCTTCAACAATATTGGCAGCATCTTGACCGGTTGCCAAGTAAATTGCAAGCAACATGTTAGCATAATGTGCGTTTGCACTATGAACAGATCCGGCCATAATAGACCCCAATAGATTTTTCTTGGTATTTAAATCGACAATTTTTTCTGGTGTGGTTTTTAATACTTCATCAACAACATGACGCGGTATCGTGATTTCAGTAATCACATGTTTACCCCTACCTCTTAGACCATTGATGACACTTACTTTTTTATCTACACACATATTTCCTGAGACTGAAATGTATTTTGCAGATTTAAATTTTTTAAGAACATAATCGCCTATGCCATCAGCAACGAGTGTCACCATATTATGCCCACTAGCGTTGTCAGAAAAGATCGCAATTCTTAAGTAGACCAAATTGGCAACTTGGTAAATATCGATGGTTTGAAGTTGGGCATAACGACTTAACTTTTCCACGACTTCTTTTTGGATTTTGGTGAGATTGGTTTTAACAAATTGTCCAATCGCAGACGCTTCAGAAGCATCTTTGGCTTCTAAGGTGATGGACCGCGTCATCGAATCACTCACCAGTGTTGATTGCACGCCACCTGCATTGGCAATCGCTTTACTACCGCGAGCAACGGAGAAAAACAAAGTGGTTTCTAATGTGGCCAATGGCACTTGTGTTGGTTGGATGGTTTGGTTCTTACCCAACGTTGTGACAAGAGCAAATTCAAGAGGACCAACCCAACGAGTTGGAATAGGCGTGATAAGGTTTTTAAATTCGTTCATGGTTTAATTTTATGATACTTTAGACCAAAAAACCTATAGAATACTTTTAATCAAAAAATTGATGACCTAATTGAAGCAATTCCCGATCATAACCAACCTTGGAAACAAGGACGATACCTTTTGGTTTTTTTTGATGGTAACCCATCGGTAAACACAAGGATGGGTTGCCATAAATAGGAGCAAAACCAAACCAGGTAGGTGTAATTAACACATCCATTTGTTTTTGAATCAATATCCTTTGGAATTGACTCGCTTCTTTTCGTAATGATTGGAACAGGTTCTGATAGGTTAGATCTAGTGTATCCGGCATTTGTTCACTGGCAAGTAACGTGGATTGGCCATAACGCAAACACCGTTCTGAATGTTGAAGATTGAATTGAATAATGTCTTTAAGGGTGCTTGGCATTTTGGGTTGGTGGTGTGTTTTTAAAAATTGATTGAGTGAAATTTTAAACTCTCTCATCAGTGTTGGATAGTTGTCCAAAGGAGGAAGTTCAATCGTTATGTCCACCACTTCGTGTCCGAGTGATTTCCATTTATCCTTGGATTGATGAAGAATCTCGATATCATCCTTGTCATAGGTTTGATTCGAAAAGTAAACGTATCCAATTCTTTTTTTTGATAAAGGTTGGGTCAGCGCTTCCACAAAACTAATCGGTCTTTGTATGGATATTGTTTTCAAATCAAATGGATCTGCAAAAGCAATAACATCCATCACCACAGCACAATCATAAACCGACTTTGCCATCGGACCTGCCGCGTCTTGTGAAGGGGCAATGGGAATAATTCCAGTTTGAGAGACCATACCAATACTCGGTTTAAACGATACGATTTGCGTTTGGAAAGCGGGGGCCATTAAGGAACCATTCGTTTCAGTTCCAATCGCAACAGGAACGATACCAATTGCGACTGCAACCGCACTACCAGTGCTCGATCCATATGGATCAATCGATTCATCGATTGGATGTTTAACTTGGCCATACATCGATCCATAACCCGATGGCATTTTTTCATCACCCATAAAATATGCAAACTCAGAAAGGTTTGCTTTTCCTAAAATTACTGCTCCAGCTTTCAATAAAGCGTCCACAATTGGGGCGTTTTTTTGAGGTATAAAATCTTTTAGTGCATAGCTGTTGGCGGTCGTTGGTGTGCCATCCGCATACATGATATTGTCTTTAATTAAAATGGGGACGCCATGCAAAAGCGTTTTTAAAATGCCCTTTTTTCTGCTTTGATCGGCTTGGATTGCTTGATTAAGGGCAAGCGGAGAAAGAACCCCAATCACATTCTTACGTGTTGATTGTTTATGTTTGTGAATCGCTTCTTCTAAGAGTTGAACACTTGAGGTATTTCCTTTGTAAATCAAGGATTGAAGGGTTTTTAAGGTCATAGGGTCATCAACACTCTTTCCAGGGTCGCATCTTCCCACCTCGACCAGGCGCCTAATTGAGAATGCGTAAAATAAACCCACCAACGACCATCAGATTCTTTGGGGTTATCGTGGTAGCCAATTAAAGTTGGATAAAAGGTTTCGCCATCACGCCACGTCAAATTGATTCGTGGACCCCATGAAAATAAATCGTAAGAAAACATCACATATAGATTTTGACCATTGATCGTGTCATCTACCAAGACCGCCATATATTGATTTTTTTTGGTATCAAAGCCAATATCAAACCAACGGATATTTCCATTGAAAAACTCTAACTGGGTGGAGCGACCACCAAGCCCTGATTCTAAAAATCTATTTTGAAAATATTTATTAAACACCGGTGTCTGATTAGCCAAAACGGCATTCATTAGTTCTTCGATAGAACACCTTGCAACCGCTAAATTGTTTTGTTGAAATGGATTGATAATATCTCGGAAAAAAACGTAAATATAGTCTTCCTTAATCACAAATGGAGCCCCGCCCATTTCAACCGCTATTTCATCACTCTCATTTAAAACATAGGTGGATTGAATGATCTTTCCTAAATCAAAAAATTCTTCGCCTTCATTGGTTGAATAGGCAATACCAATCGTGCTATAAAATTGTTGAAAATGATTATTTGGATGATATTCAGCGTGGTACAACATAAACAAATAATCATTGATTTCAAAGGTCGGTCCACCCCCGGCATAATTGTAAGTTTCTTTTAAACCTTGGATGGTGCGGGAGGTGTAATGAATTTGTTGGGTAGGATTGGCAATGGTGCCAGAGGTCTTAGATAGTAAACCACCGTTGGTACCAAAGAAGGTAAATTGTTCATTGTTCTTAACAATGCCAATATTGCCATCTGGCCAAGTGTGGAGGTTCAATGCAAGCCGTTGTTCGGCATTTAGTAAAACCTCAGGTTGCGTAACTTGAATCATAACTGCTTTCAATAAGAAAGGTGAAACGATCATTAAGACGATGCCAGAGATTGTCATGACTGCAACAGCTTTTAAGACATTGAATTTCATCAAAAACATCTTACCACGGATACATCGGTTTAACTTTTTACCTTCGTGGTAAAATAACGATAAAGAATGAGGTGAGATTCTTTGGAAAAAGAATTAATAGCCATGTTGTTAGCCGGTGGAAAGGGAACGCGCCTTGAAACCCTAACGAAAAAAATTGCTAAGCCTGCGGTTAACTTTGGTGGGAAATACCGCATTATTGATTTTCCATTATCGAATTGTGCCAATAGTGGCATTGATACCGTGGGTGTCCTCACACAATATGAATCCATTTTATTGAATACCTATATCGGTAATGGTGAGAAATGGGGACTGAATGGTATTCATTCTTTAACCGCAACCCTACCACCTCGACAAACCGAAGAAGGTAATGTTTGGTATAAGGGCACTGCAGACGCCATTTACCAAAACATCGATTTTTTAGATAACCTTAAACCCACCTATGTTCTGATTCTTTCAGGTGATCATATTTATAGAATGAATTATCAAACCATGTTGGAGGCTCACAAGCAAAGCAATGCTGATTTTTCGGTAGCAGTAATTGATGTGGATAAAAAAGAGGCATCTCGATTTGGCATCATGTCAGTTGATAAAGATAACTTGGTGACGCAATTTGAAGAAAAACCGGCACAACCAAAATCCACGCTTGCTTCGATGGGTATTTATATTTTCAATTACAAAGAACTTCGGCAAGCTTTAATCAATGATGCAAAAGATGATGGCTCTGAACACGACTTTGGTAAAAATATTATTCCTACTTTATTGAAACAAAAGAAACGTTTATTGGCTTATCCCTTTAAGGGCTATTGGCGAGATGTTGGCACGATAGAATCTTTGTGGGAAGCAAACATGGATTTATTGGACGATGAAGAGGCAAAACGTTTATTACTGAACGATGATTTAAAACTCTTCACTGAAGACACCAGAAGTTTACCGCAATATTTGGGTGAAAAAGCAAAAGTTAAAAATGCTTTGATCAATCAAGGTGCGGTGATTTTTGGATCCGTTGATCATAGTGTTGTTTTTCATGATGTCACCATCGAAGAAGGCGCTTCTGTGGTCGATTCAGTGATTATGCCGGGGGCCACGATTAAAAGCGGTACCTCACTAAAAAAGGTGATTGTGTCACCTAATATAAAAGTAGAAACCTCAATGAACGGAGGAACCAACGTGGTGTTGGTGAATAAGTAACCATGCCAAAAATCATGGGATTTTGTAATCTTCACGGCAACAAGGGTTTGGGACCCTTAACCGAAAATCGTCCCTTAGGTTCAACAAGTTTTCTTGGACGTTATGCGTTGATGGATTTTACCTTATCGAATTTTTCAAATTCTGGAATTGATAAGGTAGGAATCTTGATTGAAACTCAGCCCCGTTCAATCATGAAGCATTTAGGATCGACGAATGTATTTAACAACAACACCAAACTTGGATTTGAGCAAGTTTTGTATAACGAAAAACATTCCAATAATCCTTTATATAATCATGATTTAAATAATTTAAAAGCAAACGATTGGTTGATACTGGATCATCGTCCCGATGTGATTGTAATTGCACCCAGCGACTTGCTCTACACGCTTGATTTTCGCCCAGCGATTAAACAACACTTGGAAAATAAAGAAAAATTAACAATTGTATACACCAGAACTAAAAAAGGGAAAAAACAATTTTTAAACTCCGATGTTCTCACGTTAAAAGAAAGTCGTGTTATTAATCTTGTTCAAAACCAAGGCACGAAAGATGAAATTGATATCAGTGTGGATACCTTTATTTTTTCTAAAGATTATTTGATGACATTACTGGAATTAGGACCGCAAATCTCTGCTACTTTTGGTATTAAAGAACTCATTCGTTATGTACTCGCGCAAGACGGGTTATCATTTGCCACGTATAAATTAACGGGTTATTTAAGAGCGTTTGATGGACTCGAGTCTTATTTTGAAAATTCAATGGAGTTTTTAGATTTTGATTTTCGCAACAAAGTCTTTCTCGAGGATTGGCCCATTTATACGGTTTCCAATAACACCCCGCCTGCGCGATATGGGGCGAGTGCCGTTATCAAAAATAGCATGATTGCCAATGGTGCAAAAATTAATGGGACTGTGATCAACTCTATTATTTCTCGCAATGTTGTCATAGAAGAAGGGTCTCGTATCGAAAACTCAATTGTCTTTACCGATACTAAAGTTGGTAAAGATGTTGTGGTGCAACGGGCCATCATTGATAAGTACGTCAAGATTGAAAAAACAAAACTCCTTGCAGGTAAAGAATCCGTTCTTTATATTAAACAGGGAGAAAAACTCTAATGAAGATTTTAATGGTCGCCGCAGAAGCCAACCCGTTAATCAAGGTTGGTGGATTGGGTGATGTCGTTTATAGCCTTGGAAAAGCCTTTGTGAAACAGGGTCAAGAAGTTGCAATCGTCATTCCTTTTTATAAGAGTTTACGTTTTCAAACGAAATACCAAGTTCAATTTATCGGTCATATTAATGTTTTCTTATCTTGGCGAAAACACACCGTAAGTTTACTCACCACCAAGATTGATGGTATTACTTTTTATTTTATCGACGCCCCTTATTATTTTGATCGTGATGGTGTGTATGGATATCCTGATGAACATGAACGTTGGGCAGCCTTTGTTCACGCGGTTCGACACATGATGCCTGTTGTTGGGTTTCAACCAGATGTTGTCCATCTTCATGATTGGCCAACAGGGATGTTACCTGTTTTGGTACGAGAACTTGATCGAGATAATCTCTTTTATCAAAAGATGAAATTTGTCATGACTATCCATAGTCCTGCATTTCATGGAGAGTTTCCGCCTTATCTCATTCAAGAGTTTTATGGTCTAGGTCTGCACCTATATGAAAATGGGGCGTTGCGATTCCAAGATCAAGCATCCACCCTGAAAGCGGGTTTAGTTTATGCCGATCGTATTACCACGGTCTCCCCAACGCATGCCGAAGAATTGTTAACCAGTGAAGGTGGTTTTGGCCTAGATACAATTTTGCATGTTTACCGCGATAAATTTGTTGGTATCTTAAATGGCATTGATATTGATGAATGGCACCCGCTTCAAGATCCTCATTTATTTGTTCCAATACAAAAACAAACTTTACAAACCAATAAGGATCAAAACAAAGAACAATTATTTAAAATGTTTGATTTGGAGCACCCACAATATCCGTTGTTTGGTTTGGTGAGTCGATTAACCTTTCAAAAAGGCATTCAATTGATTCTTGATAACCTTGATCACTTTGTTCAATTAGGAGCAAAATTTATTTTTTTAGGGGCCGGAGAGATGGATCTAGAACAGCGTTTAAAAGCGTTTGAGGCAAAATACCCAAAAGCAATTCGTGTCATTCTTGGTTATAACAATCCGGTCGCCCATCAAATTTATGCAAGTAGTGATTTCTTTTTAATGCCATCCTTGTTTGAACCTTGTGGTATTTCTCAAATGATTGCGATGCGTTATGGAACCTTACCAATTGTCAGAGAAACCGGTGGACTCAAAGATACGGTAAAAAGTTTTGCGATACACGGTGAAAAAGCAACCGGTTTTGGATTCTTACACTATACAGGTGATTCTCTTGGTTGGGCGATGCAACAAGCGATGGATTTATTTCAACAAAAACCATTGCTAAAAAAACTGCAATTAAACGCATATCAAGCGAAGAATGATTGGGATACGGCAAGTCAACTTTATCTCACATTATTTGCGAGCATTCGTTAAACGCAAACCTTTAGGATAATGGTTTTTGATTCGACCTTGAGATGCTTTTCCCCAACCAAGTGAAAGACCATTGATGGCTATCAAAATCCACCCACTTTCAACATCAGCATGGATTTCTTCACCCTGAAGATAACGAGTTAATCTTGGATCTTCGAAAGTGAGGTCTAAGGTTTGTTTGAAATCACGAGGGCGAAGGTAACGAGCTAGGTGATGAGAGGGATAAAAAATGTTTTTATCAATCTCACCGAAATAAACGCCAGCGCGCAACGTGTGGAGGGCAGAATGGTATTGATAGGAGATTGGAATTTGAAAAAATCTTTCCTCGAGGGCGAAATTAGGCTGAATGTTGTGATTGATGAGGTTTTCATCGGCGAATCGTTTCCACGCGGGTGGTATAGGATTTTTCATTCGATGGGTAAATTTAACCGTTTTGGGTGAAACACCGTTGTGTTGTAAAACTGCAATATAGTAACCTTCTCCCTTAATGATGTGGGGCCACAATTTAACCCCAATACCACCGGTTGATGCTCCATCAAAATGTTGCTGAGATGGGTGATTGAATAATGTGAATTCGCGGTGTTCTTGTAAGAATGTTTTGATTAAATCTTCGGTTTCTTCAGGTGAAAACGTGTTGGTTGAATAAACAATTCTTCCACCGGGTTTTAATAATTGAACCGCATGGTCTAATAAATGTTTTTGTTTGATAGCACACGATTGAATGTGTTCAATCGACCAAGTGGCGATTGAATTTGAATCTTGACGAAACAACCCTTCGCCACTACTTGGAGCATCCAAAAGAATTTTATCGAAAAAATTTGGAAACAAAATCGGTAAGTGGTTGGGATCGTGCTGGGTGACAATCACTTGTGATAACCCCAGTCTTTCGATGTTAAACATTACGGTTTGTGGTCTTCTTGAATCAACGTTGTTGGCAACGATATAACCCTGAGAACCTAAACGACTGGCAATATCGGCCGACTTACTGCCATCCGTTGCATTCATATCTAACACTATATCGTTGATCTGAATATCTAACATTGGCACCACCGCCATCGCCGATGCTTCTTCAAAGGAAAAGGCACCAGTTTGTTGTAAAACCCGTTGTTCATTCCTTAAAGATTCACTTACATAAAAACCATCGGAACGCCAAGGGATTCGCTCTAATACATGAGGGTGAGGAGTTTTCTCGGTTGATGGATGAAGGCGAATTGATTCTAAAGGAGGATGTTTCATCGCTTCAACGAAAAAAGAAAGATTGTTTTTCCCGATTTGTTTTTCGACGCGTTGAAGGAATGATTTGGGTAGGTTCATTAAGACTCAAACTTCACAACCAAATCAATCTTTGCAACCTTACTGATGGTTTCATGAATCGAGCAATATTTAGCGCCTAATTCTGCAGACTCTTTAAGTTGGGTTTGATTAGAACCGCCTCGAATGGTAAATTCAATTTTCAAATATTCCAGGGTTGCAGGAATGGTATCACGTTTCACACCGCTGACTTCAATTGATGCATCTTTAAAAGTGAGACGCTTTTTCGTTGTAATACTTAAAAAGGTTGAATAAAAGCACGAACCAACGGCCCCATACAACAAATGGTAAGGCGCCATACCATCCGGTTGTTGGCCTAAAACCACTCGACCTGAAGGTGACGACATTGATCCAACGAAGGTGTTAGAGAATTGTAGTTTAACGTTATCAGTTTTCATTTATTTTTCCTCATCAACTATCATATCTTATTCTCAAAGAATCAAAATCGTATATGCTTAAATGGAGGTAAATATTATGCGTTTAAAAGAAATGAAATTAAGTGATTTCCCTTCTATCACGTTTGATAAAATTCGTTATCGCGATACCGATCGGCAAGGCCACATCAATAACGCTGTTTTTGGAACTTATTTTGAGACTGGTCGTGTGGAGTTGCTCTATCACGAAAACAGTGGGATCCTTGCAAAAGACTGTGCGTTCGTGGTCGCAAAAGTAACCATGGAATTACTGAATGAAATTCATTGGCCTGGAAAAGTAGATATTGGTACTGGTGTCATCAGAATAGGAGATAGTTCCTTAGTGATTGGTGCGAACTTGTATCAAAATGGAACCTTAGTGGCAACGTCTGAAACGATTGTGGTCCAAGTTAGTATCCAAACAAAAAAATCTCAGGGTTTAAGCCAAGCTTCTAAAAAGTTATTAGAAAAATTTAAATTAACATTAGAATAAATTTTTAAGAAATTGTGATATGTTAATTAATAGAAAGAGGTAGTTATGAAACAAAATCGTGAATATCGTCGTGAAGGTCGCGCTTTAACCAAAGGGAAAATTCTTAATATTTTCTTGATTGGATTGATTTTTTCTACGCTTCTTGGGGTGGTAACAGGTATTGGCGCCTCCTTTAATCCGGTTTTTGAAGAAGGCACACTAAACGTGATTGATCCAGGAAACCCTGCCCTTGCTCAGTTATTTAATCTTGTGGCAGCTGCGCTTGGTGGTTATGTCACATATAGTTTTGAAAAATTGTTTATCGGTGTAACAAAAAATGAAAAGCCAGAATTTGAACCCATCTTAACCTCTGGTGTCAAAGAACAACCGATTAACGCACCATTGTTAAGTGTCATCGGTGGTTTCTTTATTGGACTTTGGACTTTATTATTTATCATCCCTGGGATCATCAAATCTTATAGCTACGCGATGTCGACTTTCCTTCTTGTTAATGAAAAAACCTTAGGTCCTGTTGACGCGATTACAAAATCACGACAACTCATGAATGGCAAAAAATCTCAATTGTTTGCCTTAGATTTAAGTTATCTTGGTTGGTATATTTTATCCTTATTTACGTTTGGTATCTTAACGATTTGGGTTTCTGCT
>JACCDP010975968.1_pt1 | contig 27867 bp, 33 predicted proteins | sample 7445841 | NCBI WGS metagenome assembly JACCDP01 (sample SAMN15323441, study PRJNA562643) | freshwater metagenome | isolation source: river surface water | place: USA:Blue River Watershed | collected 2017-08-17 | reverse complement strand
CTCTTCAAAAATACCAGTGTCAAAACCTTGCAAGCTCATGCGAGTTTGATCCACTTGATAGTGATCTACTAGTTCGTCGGTGAGACTGTCAACAAAACTGTAGAGATCCTTCACGTCCCAACTGTCACTTTTGGCCTCGCCCTCCACATATTGCCGCAGCAAGCCCTGCAACTTCATGGGATTGATGCCAATCTGCTCAATGTATTCCTGTTCGGCCTTGGTGATGCTGCCACTCATTCTCACATCTCTGATGCTCTGCACCAATGCTCGCTTGAGATGACTTTTGGTCTCTTCTCGTTCAATGTCGGCCTCACTGAAGTTGCTGACCTTGGCCTTCAGTTGCTCATACAGTTGATTCAGTACCAGCACATCCTTCATGGCACCTTCAATCACAACAATACCATCAGCGAGGCCTTCTCTGAGTTTGGCCAACTTTACTGTGAGCTCCACCTCACGCCAATAGTCCAGTGTGCCGCTTTCCTTGCCCTTGGCTAGCTCGTCTTCGATCTTGCGTATTTTGATTTCATTCTCAATTTGACGCCATTTGGCCTCGTTGAGAGCACCTTTCTTGCGGGTGATCTCAGCTGAGATCTGACGCATGTTCTTGAGCGGCGCATGCCAACTGAGATTGAGATGCTTCCACATCCATTGAGTGTGACTGTGATTCCAGATAGCTTGCAGCTCGCCCACATTGGCCAGTGCTTGGTCAACCTTGGCCGCGTTCTCAGCCAAACTGCTGCCACCAAAACTGACAGGATTGCCCACTGTGCCCCTGCCAAATACCATGTTCATGGGCACCTGTGTGTTGTTGTTGGGGCTGGCAGCCATGTCGCGTCTGATCTCTTCAAACACTGCGATCTCTGTGCCTGGGTTGGCTATTGGTTCACTTTGGGTCATGTGGTCCTTTCTGCATTTTTATCTTGCTAGATTTGTATTTAGCACTATTCTGGGACTAGCTGTACTGCTGCTGCTGGCATGTAGTAGATTTCCGTCAAAGAGCACCACACGTCCTCGGCGCGGACTTATCCGCTCCACTCTCTGTTCGTTTTGAAAGATAATCGTATCTCCATCTGTGGTGTTTACGTAGTAGAGCAACACCCAGTGAGGAAATTGGTAGTCTCTGTGAACTTGTTCTTGCTCACTCTTGTGTCGATTCACAGTGAGACGTGCTCTGCAACGAAACACTTGATTGATCGTGGCTGCAACACTCACACGGTCAAGGCTCTCTAGCAGTAGAGGTAGTATCAGCTGATAGCCAGGGCTTTGGGTTCTTTTGTTCCCAAAGCCAGGGATGGTTTCGTCTAGGAAAAAGCTGTGACTGAATCCACAGTTTTGATAGTTGGGACTATCACTGTGACCCAAGCTGAGATCTGGCACAAATGTCCATGGCAGTTGACTGATTTGATCAAAAAGGTATCGGCTGTGACTGTCACTGATCACATTGTCTACAACTTCAATTGTCAAGATTTTAAAACCTTATGTTGCTGCGTGGATGAGGCACAATGTCACAGGGCACAATTCTTATTTGAGCAGCACTGTTTTGATTTCTCTGTTTGTTCTCAACCAAATGAGTGAGTTCAAACTCACAGTTGTTGACCAGCTGCTCCAGTCGGTTCAAATCACCTGGATTGACCATTTCTCGCAAGCTGAGCGGTATTCTCTTTTGATTGAGCAAATCAACTACCGCTTCAAGTGTGTGATAGCTGCTGTAGTAGGTGCTGGCACTGTGAATAAAAATGGTGCTGTTGCGAGTGATTCTTGGTAAGAACTGTCCCAACAATCTGGTCACTGCAAATGGACTGTGACTGAAATCTGCAAACAACATGTCATAGCTGTCGCGGAAGGTGAGCTCTTCGAGAGGTTTGTTCACAAAGTTTACTACAGCAGCAACACCATGCAGCTTCAGTTGCTGTTCTACAAACGCTTTGTAGTCGGCTGTATATTGATCACCAAGTAGAGACACTACGTCACTGTTGCTGGCGTATTGGCTGCCGTCGTCTACGGTGACCAATTCTCCAGTGCCGTTCTCAACCAATGCCGCCGCAGCCCACAAGCTCACAGTGGCCAATCCCGTGCCCAACTCCAGCACCTTTTGGGGTCTGGTCATTTTGATCATGCTGTAGACATACACAGCTAAATCTTCTGTGCCGTAGTAGGGCCCCACTTGGTCAGTGTAGCTTTTGATCCTACTGATTCTGTCTGCGGCTGTCATGGCCAAGGCGTGCCAGCTTCCTCGGCCAAGTTGCGAGCCACAAACTGATCATACCACTCTTCCGCATAGGCTCTCACCTCTGCATCATTGGCCAGAGGTATCATATTTCCCATGGGTCCCGTGCCATCTGAACCAGGTGCCATCACCATAATTGGTTGCACCGCATGCACTCTCATGCAACGTTGCACAAAATCTTCCCTTGTCAAAGAGATCAATGTGTCGGGCACATAGAAATCGGGATTGGTTTTGGTCCAGCCTACCCAACTGTGGTCAATGGGGTTATACCAGTGACCTCTGTCATGTATAAATCCAGGAATGTGACGTCTGTGATCCCCATCATACACATGATGCATATATTCAACAACTGCCATCTTGGGCTCCTTATCTAAATCTTCTTGGTCCGTGTATCCAGATAACCAGCGCATATCTCACGCCCCGGGTGATTGGTGTTACCTGGTGTGGCATATAGCTGGGAAACATGTGAATACTTCCGCGTTCTTTGCTGGCTACCACATCTGTGGCATGGTTATTTACGAGTAGTTCACATCCTTCATAATCTTCTGGGCGGCTCAGTTGCGCAGTGAAGCTGATCTTGCGATGTGCGGGTTCTCCTGGACCGGCATCCACATGCCAATTGTAGTGGCCTTGCACTGGATCATCGGCACGATATTCAATCAATTGAAGCCCGTGAGTGATGCCGGAAAGATCATAGTCAAAATGCACACCATTCACAATGGCCACAATGTTGGCTACCTTCTCAAAGAGCCAACGATTTTCTTCGTCGTTTTCCAGCACATAGATGTTGGCGCTGCGGATTTCTTTGCTGATCTTACTGTTCTCTGCACTACCGCCCACACTGGCGTTACTGGCATAGAATTTTTTGGTCAAGCCAATGAGAGTGTCGCACTCTTGATGTGTGAATCTCAGTTCTGGTAAGTTGGTCTCATCAATGGGAAAATAACCAGGAAATGTTCTGTCGTTGCCCGGAATGACCACACTGTTGAACACCGGACGAGAGAAGGTGGTTCTTGGCAGTGATTGCAAGCTGTTGCTCTGTGGCCGGTCAACCGGAGGTGTTTCTTGCTGCTGTTGTGGTGCGGCGATGGCCTGAGCACCTACATTTTGATTCTTTTGCACACCAAACGCAGGCCGGCCATCTCGGTAGTGATCCTTATGGGGACCATTCTCATCCACATAGTGGAGGAACACTTGCACATGCCATTGGCCTTTGAAGGCCGTACGCCAGTGTACCACTTCGCAACCCTTATACACTGCCAGCTCGCCAACATCTAGGCTCACACCGATTTCCTTGTGTTCGTCAAAGAAGATAGGCCACACTGGCTTGGCGTCATAACCAAGAGTGAGAGTGGCTGAAATCTCGCAAGCTGGACGATCCTTGTGTCGCTTGAGAACTTCTCCTGGCCTGTAGATTCTAGCATAACTGTAGGTAGGTAGCAGACGCCGGCCCACTGCATCACCTATGGGCTTGGCGAACTTTTGCAGGAGATCGTCCAGCACAGGGTCACCATAGACTCCGTCACTGAGAGGACATTGGCTGTCTTTGGTTGTGTCTCCCTGCTTGGCCAAACCAAACATATGTTCTACCAGTTCTGCACAGCGATCATGGTTGAGTGCTCCGTGCAACACCACATATCCGTTGCGTTCAAAGTATTCTTGGCTCTTGTTCATACGCTCCTCTGCCACAAATGGCGGTTCATCCAGTTTCAACTTCCAGTATTTTTCAACTACGTTCTTAATATGCTGGCGTTTGTGGTGAATGGGCAATATTGAGTTGTGCATTACGTAGTCGTGTATGGGATTCAGCAGCGGCGGCACAAAAAATTCTTGAAAGGTCTTGTATTTGAGTCCATAGCGAGCCACATTGCGGCTCCAGATATAGTCTACCACAAGATGACTGCCATCCACCACAGTCTTTTCCCATCTGTCCCACTCATGTTCTAGCGGCGTCACTCTGTCTATGGCTTGCTGTGGTGTGAGGTCATCTGGTAGTCGCCAAAAATCCCTGCACCAATTGCTTGTGACTGTGAAGAAGCCTGGCACACTGATGTAGCGGCCATCTCGCCAAAACAGCGGGTCACCTTGAAATCTTTTGGCGGCGTGATCTGGCCGGCTGATCAAGATAGTGTCCTTGTTGACAAAACTTGTAACATCCGGCATGTCGGGATGCATCACCAAATCGGCGTCAATCTGCAATACCCAATCATACTGATCAGCTACGTCATAGATTTGAAATCTCTCGTAACCGATGGGACAATCGGGATACTTTCTCTCATCGATCAACCAAAAGTCAGCCCCAATTTTTTTGGCATAATGACGCAGCAAGGGAAAGGTTCGACTGGTGATCTCTGGTTCCCAGTTGTCCATGCACATCACAGCCACCAGCTTCTTCATGAGAGAGCTCTGAAATTGAAGCTGATACTCACTCTATCCTCTTGGCTGAGATTGGGCTCTACTCTATGCTCCAGCCAACTGGGAAACATGATACATGCTAAGGGTTCTGGATTAATGGGATAGTCACTGGTTCTCAGCAGATGTCCATCACTTCTCACAGCTGGATTGCACAATATCAATCTACCACTGCGGGGAGGTACCGTGATATAAAACACGCCACTGAGATGTTCTCCGTGAACATGGCTGCCATTGCTGGCACCAGGAGGATTGATGTTGCCCCACATTTCTGTAGTTGTGGCAGTGACCGTTCTCTTGAGAAAACTGCTCAACACGCTGCTGCCAATCCGTTCGAGGGCTTCTCGAAATTCTCGAAACACAGGCTCTAGATGCAGGTTGTCATGAGTTTGATAGCCTTGGATGTTGCTCTTCTGCACACTGGGGTGGGTATCCCTCAGCATCTTGATATGATCCAGATAGTCCCTACTTTGATATTGTTGTTCTCGCAGTAGGAAGCCCCAAATGGGCACTGAGAAAATATTGTGTTGATTGTCAATCACCGGCTAGAACCTCTGGATAGAAAGCTTGATAGAACCACTGATGTTCGTTGACCACCTGTTGGTGAAATTCTGGTGCCAAGTGGCGCACAGGTGGCGTGTAGGTTCTAAACACTCTTGCTGTGTTGTGATCGGTGCGTTCTCTAAAATAGGCATGATCATGTTCCACCAGTGAACTGCGTTGTATGTTGTTGAGATCATGAGGGAACCAATCTTCTTCAAGGAAATGGTAGAGTTTGCGTAGCATTGTCTCAGGTTCTTTGGTGAAATCCTCATATCGCAAAAACAACACACGGCCTGGCTCTCGCTTGAAAGTCTCCATCAATCGAGGAACTTCGGTGGTCAAATTGGTGCTCAAGCTGTTGGGCTCGTTGAAATAATATTTGAATCGCTCGTGCCGGTGCATGGCTGGCAGCATGGTGCCACTGTCGCTGTAGCTGTGCAATGCTCTAGTGTTGTGATTTACTCTTTCAAAACTTTCAACCACATCACGTAGATCTCTTATCATACATACAAAACGGCTTTGCGGATAGAGGTGAAAGAGATTGCTCCAGCCGTGCCGCTTGCTGATCACAACTGGCTTGTTGGTGAGAGCTTCAAACCAACCTCTTGTAGCACCATGTACCAATCCATACATGGCTCGATCAGCTTGATCTGTGCTCATGGCTTGAAAGGTCTCGCTGTAGCGGCTTTTGACCAATATCTTGTCACGCAAGATCTCATAGAGAGCACAGGTGCCGGTGGTGAATATGCGTGGATTTTGTTGAAGAATGTTCATCAACACTGTGCTACCTGCTCGTGGCAGTCCGCCGCAGAAATGAATTTTGTTCATGTTGGCCTTGCTGTTCTCAGCTAGCTTAAAGCTAAACAGAACACACTGTCAACTTAGTATTGTTGACCGGCAGGATAGTATCGTGCCACTGTAAGATCACCTACATCTGTGGCATTAGCATTGGTAGAGAATGGGAATTTGTCTATCACATTCAAACTACCAGGTTCAACTCCACCACTGGAATAACCACTGGATGTTGAACTTTGTCCAGCTGGCCCTCGTCTTTGAACTGTTATATCACCGACATCTGCGGCGTTAGCAGTAATTGCGAAGGGAAAGCTATCGATTACGTTGCTAGGTCCAGGGAAGCCACCGCTGGTGTAGCCAGTTGTTGTAGAAGATTGCCCAGCGGAATAGTATCGGGCTACAGTGAGATCGCCTACGTCGCTGGCATTAGCATTGCTGGCAAATGGAAACTTATCTATCACATTTAACGCAATAGGTGACGACGTAGGTGTGGCTCCGCCACTGCTGTAGCCGCTTGTGGATGAAGATTGTCCTATAGTACCATATCTAGCCACCGTAAGATCTCCCACATCAGTGGCATTGGCGTTGCTAGCAAAAGGAAAATTATCGATGGTATTGGTGTTCCCTGGCGTCAGGCCGCCACTTGAATAACCACTAGTTGTAGAAGATTGCCCAGCGGAAAGGTATCGGCCTACAGTGAGATCACCTACATCGCTGGCATTGGCATTGCTCGCAAAGGGAAATTTATCGATCACATTTGATGCAGCCGCAGCGATACCGCCACTTGAATAACCACTAGTCGTTGAACTTTGGTTAGCTGGGCCGTACCTTTCCACAGTGAGATCGCCCACATCACTTGCATTGGCATTGCTAGCGAAGGGAAATTTATCAATCACATTTGATGCCGTGGTAGGATTGCTGAGGCCTCCGCTGGTATATCCACTAGTACTGCCCATGGCACTTGGTATACTCAACACTTCAATATAACTGTTGCTGCCAATGGCACCCAAGCTGGCGGCCGATAGGTTTCGATTGTTGTCAACAGTTGTGGTGCCAGAAATATTGAATACCATCTTGTCTACTCCCTAGTATTGTTGTCCGGCACAGCGAAAGCGCGCAATAGTGAGATCGCCTACATCGGTGGCATTGGCATCAGTGGCAAAAGGAAACTTGTCAATCACATTGCTTGGACCAGGTTCTCCTCCGCTTGTATAGCCACTTGTTGTAGAACTTTGCCCAGCGAAGTTGCCCTGGCTTCTGGTAAGATCTCCCACATCTGTAGCATTTGAATTGGTAGCAAACGGAAATTTATCAATAACATTTCCTTGACCACTTGTATAACCGCTTACTGTACTAGATTGCCCAGCACTGTAGAATCTTGCTACAGTGAGATCTCCAACATCGCTAGCATTGGCGGTGGTAGCAAATGGAAATTTGTCAATGGTATTCCCAGAGACAGTTCCGCCACTTGTGTAGCCACTTGTACTTGAGCTTTGTCCAGCAGCTCCGTAACGTGCCACTGTGAGATCTCCTGTGTCAGATGCATTCCCGTCAAATGCAAAAGAAAATTGATCAATAGTGTTCTGATTGGCAGAGCTTGCGAATCCCCCACTGGTATAGCCACGAGCATCTGAACTTTGACCAGTAGAAATATATCGGGCTTGTGTAAGATCTCCTACATCTGAGGCATTGCTGTTGGCTGCAAAGGGAAATTTGTCAATCACATTCAGTACCGGAGTAAATCCGCCGCTGGTGTATCCACTTACAGAACTGCTCTGGCCAGCTGAGGTATATCTTCCTACAGTGAGATCTCCTACATCTGTGGCATTGGCATTGCTGGCAAAAGGAAACTTGTCAATAGTGTTTGAATATGTCAATGGAGGTATATAGCCACCGCTGGTATAGCCGCTCACATTACCTTGAAAAGCTCTCTGCACCATGAGATAACCACTTACCCCAATGATGCTCACATTGGCCAAACTGGTTTGTCTGTTACCATCAATTACCGGAGTGTTGTTGACTAGATAGCTCACATCATTTTTCCTAGTATTGTTGCCCTGCTACACCATATCTGCCAACAGTGAGATCCCCTACGTCAGTGGCATTGGCATCTGTAGAGAATGGAAATTTGTCTATCACATTTGACGCAGTAGGTGTGGCTCCGCCGCTGCTGTAGCCACTGGCTGTGCTTGACTGACCTGCTGCTGCCTGTCGCTGCACTGTGAGATCTCCCACATCGGTGGCGTTGGTGTCTGTTGAAAAGGGAAACTTGTCAATTGTGTTTTGAAATCCGGGATTGAACCCCCCGCTGCTATAACCGCTCACTGTTGAACTCTGGCCTGCTCCTCTTTGACGGGCAACGGTGATATCGCCCACATCCGTTGCATTGGCAGTAGTGGAGAACGGAAACTTGTCAATCACGTTCGAAGATGTAGGACCTGTAGTAAGTCCGCCGCTGTTGTAGCCACTCACAGTTGAACTTTGACCGATGGGAACCATGCGAACTACAGTCAAGTCTCCCACATCTACAGCATTCGTATTTGTTGCAAAAGGAAATTGATCTATTGTGTTCGCAGGCGTTGTAGCAGGCGGAATGGCTCCTCCGCTGGTATAGCCATTGTCGCTTGAGCTCTGTCCTGCTACAAAGTATCTACCCACAGTGAGATCGCCCACATCGGTAGCATTGCTATTTGAAGCAAAAGGAAAGCTATCAATATTATTGAGAGGGGGGCCAGGCACGCCGCCACTAGAGTATCCGGCTACAGCCGAACTTTGCCCAGCTAGATTATATCTAGCAACAGTCAAGTCTCCCACATCACTGGCGTTGGCATTGGTGGCGAATGGAAATTTATCCACTACGTTTGAAGCAGCTAACACTGGGGAAGTTACTGCACCACCGCTGGTATAACCACTCACTGTGCCTTGAAAGCCAGGCGTGGCTTCGCCAAAGGCAATGGGACTCAACACTTCAGCACTGTTGAAGTAGCCGTTTCTGCTGTTGTCTATCACAACTGTCCCGTTGATTTTGAAAGTCATACTGCTGCTGTCATTGTTGTAGCATATTTAGGCCATGATTGAAAGGCGATAGAGTATCTTTGTGTGCGCTGTTTGTGGACTATAGTAGACATTTGTGGCATCCAGGTGAGAAGAAATTCGTCCCAGCACTGTAGTCTTTGACAGAACTGAGATACTTGCCCACTCAAGGAGTATTGTCGCCCCCGCCACCTCCGCCGCCGTTGGGATTGCTGCTGCGTTTGCCGTAAAATTCATTGAAGCTGATGGCCACTGTGGAAAAAGTGCCACTGCCTCCGCCATCTGTGTACCAAGTGAGGCCGCGATAGGCGCCGAGGTTGTTGCCTGCTCCAAACTCGGCATTGATAGCACTCATTGTCAATGGGCCACTTGAAGGTAAGGTCATGTTGGATCTCTCAAAAGCGTAAGTCTATTTAAACAGACCGCTTGGCGAATTCTTCCAGCAGTTCAATCAGCTTTTGATTTTGACTTTCGAGACTTTGAATTCTCTCGTCCATTTGAGTGATGGCTCTGTTGCCAGTATTTTGCAGCAGGAACACCATCAAAAAAGTGACGATGGTGGTGCCAGTGTTGATCACCAGCTGCCAAGTGTCGCTGAAGCCAAACACTGGCCCAAGCACACCCCACATCAGCACAGTGACCAGTGCCATCAAAAAAGCGTAGGGGTGACCCAGATTGCGGCTGATCCATTCAGCCAAGATTTCAAAACGGCTCTTGATAAAACGTTGCATTGTAGTCTCCTATGGGGCCGCCAACACAGGAGACTTTGTGAGAAACCTGAGTAGACGGCTATCGACTGCCTGATGGCATCAGTGGTTTCCTTTTGTTTGTTGCAGGAAGATCGCGCTTCCCGCCAATTATTTATCGCTTCTTAGCTACTACTTCAAGATCGAAGCCACAGGCTGTGAGCCAAATGTTGAGATTGTCTGCTACCTGTTCTGGTGTGCGATTGGCCCAGTTCATGCTCACATCTCGAATGGTATCGTTGCTGTTGGCGTCGTCAAGCCTGTAGCTGACGTTCATGTAGTCGGTGGTTTTGGCCTTGCTCATGTGTCTGTTCCTTGTACTATTGTAGAATGGTGGACCACCTGGGAGATGATCCCAGCCCGGTGTTCGTCCGCTGTGGGTTTTCCACACCTGGTGTCCAACGTGGCCCAGTTGATTTCTCTTTTTGCAGCACTGGCCCCCATGCCCGCCGTGCTGCCCACATTGCCAGCCTATTGTTTCTTAGTGTTTTTTGCGTTCTACAATGTGTTACCTAGAGTTGGCTCGACCGGTAGGCTTCGAACCTACAATGCTTGCGCGGGAGATTAACAGTCTCCTGAGTTTACCAGTTCCTCTACGGTCGATTATATCCAAACAGTTTTTCGTCTCTTGCCTCACTGCTCTCTATCAATACACAGATTATAGCTGAATCGACGAGCCAGTCAACTTGTATTTTGGTCCCAGGCGGAGGTGCTGCCCCTCTCTCACACAGCCGTATGAAGGCCGGCGGAACGCTGGTTCAACCTGGGAAACTTTTGGGTGACGCACCGGTATCGATCCGGTCACAAGCTCTCGCTAACCAGGGCCACAACCTGGCGGGTTCTCCGGCTCCCTCGCGTCACCATAAACAATCCAAGTGTGGAGAGGTTCGAACTCCCGCTGCATGGTTTTGGAGACCAGCCGACTACCATTATCTTACACACTTTCAAAAATACTAGACCTACCTGGATCTGCCCCAGGGTCTCTCGCTTATCAAGCGAGTGTTCTCACTATTGAACTATAGGTCCACAAAAAAAGGATCTGGTGGGAATTGCACCCACGGTGTTTGCATACCAGATCTATTGTTAGAAAAACAATTACAAACTTTTCGATAGAGCTTCTGCAATTTGTTGCTGACTCCAAACACACATTTCTCTTTGCGGATGTTCCCCGTGTGTGTCATCAAGTCTATAGAGAGGCTCTGGAAAATTGAATGGTGCAGCAAAAAGATTCAAAAGTTCAAAGCTTCCATTCCACATGTCCTTGTTGTGTGTCCATATGTTACCTCCATAGTCTTTACTATTGGGTCCATGCGTTGTAGTTAGAATATACTTGATGTTGCTGTTGCAAAAATTTTTCAAAGCAGACAAGCTTTTACTATGACTGAGATGAAACAACACATCTCGCACTATCCATAAGTCAGCCGAGGGTAAAGAGTCTTCGGTGATGTCCAAATGTAGAAATTTAATTCTTAAATCATTTGCATAAGCTTTGGCATGCTTTTCTATCAATGGTTTGACAATATCCGCTCCTGTATATCTCAAACTTGGGTTTTGTTGCAAAACCAAGCTCATCCATACCAAATCTCCACACGGAGCATCTAGCACACTGCGGATGGCAAATTTATCAAAAATAACTGGCAGATTCTGGCGTAAATTCTCAGTGTATTCAACCGTTGATCCTGGTCCGCTCCAATGTTGATATCTTTGAAAAGCTTGTTCTAAGCTGTGATCCATCTCGATTCCCTTGAATTATTTTCAATTGTGCCTTTATTATCACAGTCAATTGCAATATGAATAATAATCTTTCCTTGATGATGCAGTCACATGTCAAACAAGTAGCTAAACTGCTGAATAACCGATCTATAAAAAGGATGACCGGAGAATCGAACTCCGCAAGGGCCGATTTAAGAGATCGGTGTACACACCAGTGAGTACATGTCATCCATAATTTGAAAAAGGATCACCTGGGAATCGAACCCAGCAAAGACCCGGTTTAAAAGACCGGCGTACACACCAGTGAGTACATGTGATCCATAAAAATTTTTGTTCTGCTATCTCATACGGTAGCTGTTGTCGTCTCCATCATCTAGAATACAGCCACTGGTTTGGCAGCCGCTCTAGAGAAAGGATCTATTATCACAGGAGTGCCATCTGCTCTTTGCATGATGTTTCCTTGATGCCAATCACTTGTGATCCCCTTGGTGCTCTTCAACTGATCTCGCAAGAGATCAAGTGCCTCAGCAAAATGAGGCCACTTCTCTAGGAATTCTCCATGCACACTGTCTGGTGCCACGGTGCTCTGCCAATTGGGATAACTGATAGCCTTGTCCAGCAAGAACTCGATTTCATCGAACCGGCTCTGGGGATAGGGCATCAATCTTTCCAGTCTCACAGCCATCCAGTTTCCTCCCATTTCTACTGGCCGGCCACGCAATCTCGGAAAATGTGGATTCTGCCTGTTGGCCACCACTGTTCGCAAGAAAGCCACGTAGCCGCTGTCATCCCTGTCAAACAGTTTCACGATGTAGTCAAGCTTGGGATGCACAAGTATGGTGCTGAAGGCACCATGGGCACCTTTCATGGGAGAGAATCCCAATCCATATTCTTGATTGACCAGATCATACACAGCACCGGCACGAGTCATTTGACCTAGGGCTTGCCGGCGATGCTGAGCACTCACTAGATTTTCGTCTACCTTGGGATGAGCTCCGCCAAAACTGCCTCGGCTCTTGGCAAAATAGCCTCTGGGATCGGTGATCCGGTTGGCTTTCTGCCTGTTGATACCTTTGTTGTCAGTGGCACTTGAGATAGTAGGTGCCTTCAGTAGTTCACTTATCTTCATCTTTTATTTAGAATTTACTTGCAGAGGACAGGATTCGCACCTGCTCGCCTTTTTCAAGACAGCGGGGTATGAACCCGCCCACCATTCTCGTTGGTATTCTCTGCGTCAAACATTGACGCCTGTGACAGCTCGACAAGCTGTTGGTTTCGCCAGAAACCTACACAGGCAAAAAAAATGGCAGTCCTGGAGAGATTCGAACTCCCAAAAACCTTCGCGTCCGAAGCGCGACGCTCTATCCAGTTGAGCTACAGGACCACTAATGGTGCCACCTCCAGGTGCTGCCCCTGGCTATCGGAATTTTCAGTTCCGCGTGTCGACTGCGATCACTAAAGTGGCATCAATTGGTGCGGGGTGAGAGATTTGAACTCCCGACCAGCCGGATGTAAACCGGATGCGCTACCACTGCGCCAACCCCGCTTGGTATTTGAGATACTCATTGTAGTCTAGAATATATTTTTGATATCTATCCCAGTTGTTTTTGGCATATTCTGGGAGATCAAGTTGATCCGGTGGCACCAATGTCCATTCACACCAACTTCGTCCAAACAAATCCCTGTTGTTGAGAACACAATCACGAGGATTTAAATTTTCTAGCAATCCAGGAGTGTTCAATTCCTGGTGGAGAAAGTTTTCTATTTTATTTTTTATTGTGTTATCATCACCCATGTAGCTGTAGTGCCAACCTGCATTTGGATACCAAAAATATGGTTCTGCACCCAAATTGCCTCGATACCACGTTGCAGTTTGCTCTTTTAGCTTGCGCGCTCTCACAGCCACTGCCCAGATCTTGTCTGCATGACTGCCAATCATGCGATTGTTGAAATAACAGTAATAGATAGGTTGCTGAAAACCAAAAATATCAAAATCAATTTGAGCAGCAGCTTGTTGTATATATTCTGGTTTAACCAACTCATCACAATCGCTAACAATAATCAAATCATCTGGTTGTGAGTCCCACAACCCTCGTGTTATGGCGTTGCGTTGATGATGTTCGTTCTGCCAAGGATCCTCATCATTGGGCATGTCGCTCACAAGAATATAACGTATTTTTCTCGAAAACTGCTGCACTCGTGGATCATTAATATCAAAATGCAACCGCTTGCTTGCGCCTCTGTGACTGTTGTTACTTTCTGTAATTACAAACCAGTTCACCGCTGAGTTGTGAGTGTGCAATCTCAACTCCAACAGGTCCCATTCGCCATTGAACATAAAGCAATCATATACTTGAGGCATCAACAGTCCTTGTGTGGAGTTCAGGGAGGGATTCGCACCCTCCCAAAATATTTGGAGTACAGGGCCGGATCCGCCCCGGGCCTAAACAGATTTTGCAGATCTGCGCATAACTACTCTGCCACCTGTACATTTTAGTCAAATTCCGGAACCGGAGGGATTCGAACCCTCGGTACGCCTTGTCGACGTACGGCGGTTTAGTTTTGGACCCTGGAGAGTTGAACTCCTGTCAAGCCTAGCTTGGGCCCCGCAAACCGCTACCTTAAGCCTCTCGGTCACAGTTCCTTATAATCAACTATAATTTATTAAAAGAATTCTGTCAACAAACCCGATACATCCAGCATGTATCAACCGTTTGATAACCAGGCAAAAGTTCTTCACAGGCATCAATTATCGGTGGATGAAAGCTGTCGTGTCCTGCCAAGATGCCACCTTGTTTTGTTTTTGGCAGCCAAGATTTTATGTCGCTCTTTACGTTCTCGTAGTCATGTGCTGCATCAAGAAACACAAAATCCAAGGATTGATCCCTGTAGAGCTCTGCTGCCTCTGTACTGGGTTTCCTAACTGCCCTATAGTATTTTTGCACTGGTTTCATATTGTGCAGAAATTCTTCGAATAGAGTGCCGTTGACCACACTAGGGTCTTCAAAGCTTTGACCCAATTGATGCTCTTCACTTCCTAACCAAGTATCAACACAATCAAATCTTATACTTTTCCCACTATTCACAATGGCCACTGTCATGTAGGCGCTGCTGCGCCCTTTCCAGCTGCCTACCTCTACAAAATGTGCAGATGATGGCGCTTGATCAACTATCATTTGATAGAAACGCATGTCTTGTGGCCCAAACCATCCAGGCAGATGGTCAGCAAAGTGTTGCATAGGTGTTTCCTCTTGATCTAATAAGCTTGTTAGAACTTTATCACAATCTTGGCTAGAGAGCAAAAGATTATAAGTTTGATAGCGCCAGGGATAATTGAAATCCCGTCTCTCCGGTGAAAGCGGAGTGTTCTCGACCACTAAACTATGGCGCCGTAAATTGGTGCTGCTCTAGACACATAGAGATAATCATGTATAACGGATAACGGATTCGAACCGATATCGCCCAAGTTGAAAGCTTGGTGCTCTCGCCAATTAAGCTAATGCGTGACAAACATTCGCGTCAACCAATAGGAAAACTTCCTTGTGTACTTGCCTCAGGCAAATCCATAATTTTTCGAAGATTTTCGTAAAATATACATTCGCACACATGCAAATGAATAAAGCTACTGCTGCTGGTTCCTTTGCGTCCATGGAAATCTAGGCCTACAATCAAATAATTTTGATTGTAGCGTTTTTTTAGAACGTCAAACAGAAAATTGTCTCCGCAGTGAACCAGTAACTCAGCTGGCACAGGAACGAAATTTGATTGATGCAAGAAAAACAACTGGCCAAAACCCTGTGGTAGTTGATTGGTATGAGCCACCAATCGAGGTGCTGCCTCAACCGTACTTTCAACGTAGCCAAATAAACCTTGATGCGGTTGCATTTTCTGTGCAATGATACTCATTATGCTTGTATCAAAAACAACATCATCGTTTAAAAAACACAAAATATCAGCTGATGCATGATAGGCACCCACATTCCAGCTGGGATTTACATAGATGTTACGGCCAAAATCTAAAAATTGTATTTTCGTATGCCACTCAACACTGGGACGACTTTTCGAATTGTTATCAACTACTATCACTTGGCACACAACATCCATTTGTGCTAGGCGATTGACAAAGTCTGCAAACGGATGATATCGCCATAATGTAGGAACAATAACTGCCACAGTTTGCATTCTACACTCTAAAGGACACTTGACCAAAGGTCAAGAACAAAATGCGACAGGTGTAATCGACCTCAGTAAGATAATTGGTGGGCAGCTAGGGTAATGCTCCCCTCGCCAACTTCCCCACGGTTCTGAACGGCGCCGGTTTTACAGACCGGTGTGGGGGAAGCTGCCCGATAAATATTTGACCAACACACACAAGGTCAAACATGATAATTCAAGAACTATTCGAGAGTGCCGGTGACGGCCCAAAACAGGGCAGCACCATCCTTAAAACAATGGATGCATCAACATTTAATACATTAGCGACTCTCAACAAATGGCAGCAAGAACTCAAACAAATACAAAATAAAAGCAACACAGCAAAAGCAAAAGAACGAAGAGATCGTTTGCGCAAAAGCAATTATGTGATCACAGTAGGACGCTGGCATATTGAAGTGGAGCCTCTCGAAAAGTGGATTGAGACTCAAGATCATCAAATTCCTCAAGAGGTTGCAATAGCACGCAATTGGGGTCTACCACGAAGCAGCAGTGCAAAAACTTTGAGAGATAAAATTATTCAAGATCCTCAATGGAAAGAAATAGTTCTCGACATTTGGCGAGCTGCTGCACGCAAATATTACGGACAAGACAGCAATGACGAGTTGGGCACAGGATCCGGTGATGGTATGAGTCCTTATACTGCTATGGGCATGGAAAGAAGATTCAACCTGGTTGGACGAAAATATCGCATTGAGCTGCATGTTGATCAAACAGGCAGAAGATTCAGCCCTAGTATAGTGCATCCAGAAATCAATTTGCCTACTGAGTGGCAAGGAAGATAAGTCTACCACTTCTTGCTATCGGATCCCTGCTCCTATAAAAATTGGTCGGCGTAGGAGGATTTGAACCTCCGACCCTCTGCTCAACTTGGGAACTTCAGCTTTAGGCTGCTCTTCCCCACAAGCACTGAGGTCTCCCTCAGTGTTGGAACATTCTCATGTTCTCATCCAAAGCAGATGCGCTGCCAGGCTGCGCTATACGCCGTAACTTGCATAAATTTGATCTCTGTTTTAAACTGATTCAAAAAGGTGATCCAGTTGCTGCCCGTTCGAGTATTCTATCATGTGTATATCCCAGCTGATCTGAAAGCACAATTGTGGAGCAGTCATGTGGATCAACAATTGGGAATGATCAGCAGCAGTGGTCTCAAAGATGTTGCAACTGTAGAACTCTTGATCACCATGCCCATGCACTGGACCAGTATGTTTGGCACTCCTATTTTTGCCAACGGACTGTCACATGTGGTAACCACTTTTGCTGCAAAGGTGCGCGAATATATCAGTGCTCGATATCCTTGGGCCAGCATTGTTGAAATGAGAGACAGCAGCGAGAATCAATTTGAAGCTCCTACTCTCCGCCGTATGTGGCAAGAGAGCCAAAAACAAAAGTTCATTGCTCTCTACATTCACACCAAAGGTAGTGGCAATCCCAGCGAGAGCGTGCTCAATTGGCGAGACATACTCAACTACTACCACATACATGGATGGAAGCGGGCACCTGACTTGCTGAGACATTATCAAGTGCTGTCGGTAGAAGACAGTCACAGCCAACAAAATCCCATAGTAAGCGGCAATTTCTTTTGGACCACCAGTGACTATCTAAGAACACTAGGAGATCCAGTGCGCAGTGAAATCTACACCACCAATCCTGATGTTTGGCCAGGAGCCTCTCTCTATCGCTATGCATTTGAACTGTGGATCTTGAGTGGCAACCCCTTGGTCTACTCATGGGCTCATACCAACGTCAATCACTATTTTGAATATTGTTTTCTAGAAGATCTACTACAACAGTATCCTCTAGAGTAGAAAGGAAGAGGTGGGATTCGAACCCACGGAACTCAAGGAGTTCAACAATTTTCAAGATTGTCAGTTTCATCCGCTCACTCACTCTTCCGTAGATATTTTTCAAGAGTAGAGACTACTCATCTGCTGGCTGCATGGATTTGTTGACCATTATCAGCTCTAGACCGGGGCCTTTCACCCAGTTGGCATTTGGGAGCGTCTAGCTCAATATGCAAGTGTCTCTACTCTATCAATTCGACACTCTGTTGGTTTCAGGGTGTTGTTTCTCCTTTCTCTCTAACAAAAAACCTCCCAGTGCAACAGCAGCGGGAGGTTCTAGATACAAGCGTAGCTTTGTGCTTGTTTTCTATGGTGCTCCCCTGTGCATGCCATTGTGTTCAATCACAAACACAAACTCACGCCACTTGGATTCCGAGACATTGCTGGGTGCAATGCGCGGCATCTCACAATAGCTGGGTTTGTCTGCAGGCATCAGTTCGTTCCTTGTTTGTTTCAGTAAGGTATTTATATAGTGAGGGCAGTTTTTTGTCAACCTCAAGATCAAACCTTGTGCGGATATTTTACCACATTCCATCGCCATTGATTCCATCTGCAATTGGGTTGCATCAAGGTGTTCTTGCGTATGTCATGATAGAAGAGAATGGCCGAGATCTTGGTGCTGATGCTGTCTACCAAACAATGCATGCTGCTGGGAATCACATGTATTTCGCTGGCTCTTTCAATCAACAACACGTAGTCAAGAAGATTGGGTGTGTGTCCCAAATCTACTTCAATTATCTTGAGATTGGGGTCAAGTCCTGCACTGGGACGCCAACTGGCTAGATCAATTTCTACTCCTCCCGGACTGTTGCTGCCTCTGCGGTGCCACAACACAAAAGGCTCTTGCTGAGGATTGAGTCTGTTATAGAGTTCTTGGGCTCCGTGTATATTTGTAGGCAGTCGGAAGTCTCTATATCTTCTGCTGAAGGGCAGGTCAAAATGTTCGTAGAGCTGACGATCCCAATAGACAGGCACAGTGGCAGGTGCTGTGTCACCGTTGAACCAAATTTCACTGTTTTCGAAGATGGTTCTGAAGTTTACCACCGAGAGGTTGTTGGTTTTGATAAAATTTTGCTCTTCCTCCTTCCCAAGATAGGGCACCAATCGCACATTGCTGCAATCTTGATAGAGACAACCTACTGTGGCCAAAAATTGCGGCAGCACAGGCATGGTCACTGAGTGGGCCAATTCTGCAAAATCTCGCACTAGAGCATTGCACACAAAATAGTCTCCCAAACTTAGCGGACATACCAGATAGAGATTTTCAAAGCTTTTGATGGTCATTTTGTTCTTCCTATTCGTGCCAGCGTTGTATCTGTTGTTGCTCTGTTAACTTCAAATAGATGTCACGTTCCTGTTCAAGACGCCACGTTTGTGATTGAGTGCTTTGTGCGTGAGGTGTATGATAGGTGAGATTGCTGATCAATAAATTGGTTCCGCATCGCTTTTTGTGCGTGTCAAAAATCCAGTTGTCGCCAAAAAATACTAGCAATTCTGGAGGAATGTCCGTCCAATTGCGTTGATGTACAAACATCAATTGACCAAACCCAAAACAAGGTTGATGCTGATGCGGTTCAAGAAATGCTTGCCCTTGAGAACTGCAAGCGCCGTGCAATCCCACACAACCCATGTGAGGTTGATAAGCTTCGATCACTAGATCAAACAATTTGAGATCAAATATGATATCATCATTTGCTATACACACCAACTCGGTTTCACTGTGATAGACTCCTGTGTTCCAGCTGGGATTGACAAAAATGTTTCTACCAAAATCCAGCATCTTCAACCTGGGATGATCAATCACAGCATGAGAAGGTGTGTGTTCGATCCTATTGTTGACCAAGATCACTTGGTGTACATTGGGGTTATTGAGTATCTCACTCAAAAAGTCAGGAAAGGGAGGAAATTTCCACAATGTTGGCACTACAACTGTGAGCACTGCATTCTTTCTCAGTTTGATATCAAGTGTAGCAGCCCAAACAAAAGATCTGCAATAAATAACGCAATCAACAACACACCCCTGGAGAACCCTATGGATCCCTTAGACACAAATATCATCAACAGCACTCCTCAAAAAATCAACATTGTGGACACACATGAGGTATCTATGGCGGCTGCACAAGTTTATCGCGCCGCCAAATGCGCCATGGAAATTCATCGCATGCTGAAGATGGTTGACAATCTTGAAGGCTGGATGCAGGCCAAAATCACTCTAGCTGCTGACTATCTCGAAGCTGTGAGCAGCAATCTCGAGTATGATTTGGTGGCTGCTACCATGATGGAGAGTCAACAAGAGGTAAAAGAAAGTAACAGCAAACATATTCCTGATGCTGTATTAGGCAGAAAGATCATGGACTTGTCTCAAAGCATGACTGGCAAAACTGACGCGGAATTTGACTTCATGAATCGCTTGAGCGCATTGGGAGAGAAGATGACTATGCTTGGCACACCGTTTGGTCCCACGGAATTAACAGCCGAAGAAAAAACATTAAAAAGTCGAGCCGAGGCTCTGCTCAAAAAAAAAGAGCATAAACAGCTAGACGAAGCTCTTCCGGAGGTTGTGGGTCGCATGCTAGGTATAGATCCAGCCAGTAGAGAAATGAAACAGGTTAATCCTCAAGGTAGATTGGTCAACATTCTCATGAACTGGGGCATGGGCCGAGACGCTGCTGGAGAACTAGCAGTGCAATACGTCAAGAACAATATGCTGAGTCAGCCCCGGTCCGCACAAATCAAAAAATGGACAGATATGCTGGTGGCCAAGGGTCGCAATGCTGCTGAAGCATCACGAATGGCACAAGAGTTGGTCAAAGAGTCAATGGTCTACGAAAGCCAGCATCGCAGGCATCTGCCGGGAGTAAGCGGCAAGATCATTGCTCACGCTGATGAGTATGTGCTGGTGCATGATGTCGACAAACAAGACGATGTCAAGAAGAACGAGTATGAGGTCTATACCAAGGGCGGAGAGCGTGTGACCAATCTTGACATGCCCTACAGCACACCTTCTGCTGCCGAGAAACGCTTCAAGAGAGAATACGGCTCACGCTAGTCGACGTTCTAGCTCACTTCTCACAGTTTCTACCAAATCAATGTCCGGGCTTGAGCTTGTCAAGCCCGGAACATTGTCTATAGCCCACAAGAGATAATCAGTGCTCAAACTGGCAATGGGTGTGCCCCGGTGCTTGCCAAAAGGCCAAGTTGTGAGCGAGATGGGGCTGTTGGTTAAGGCTACCAATTGGGGACCGAGAGGCAGTTGTGGATCAATCTTCTCTTGGAGAATGAGATCATCAATCAACCTCTCCAGCAAACTGGCACAAACAACCACATCTGGTTCTGCTCTATGCACACCGAGGCTGTGGTCTACAGGTAGATTCAAGCGATAGCGGAGATAGTTTTGCCCATACAGTTGATCAGAGAATTGATGATGGTAGGCATGTTTGCTCAGGCGCCAAGTGCAGATCCATCGGCTGCTGTCATCCATGAGATCGGCCAGGGGTTCGATGTCAGCACTCCTGAAGCTGTTGACCAGCACCTGCCTGTCATAGGCTGCATTGTGCGCCACCCAATAGCCTTTGGTGAGATCTATCATAGTTGCCACAGTTTCAATCTCTTCCCCAAAGGTGGGCTTGCCCTTGATCATGGCTTGACTGATTTGATTCTTGGCACTGGCTTCAGGAGGCATCTCGCCCTCTAGACCAAACAGTTGGCCTCTTACGCTCCAGGAGCCCTCAAAATGGCCTACTGCCAATTCTACGATCTGTGCTTGTAGTGGGTCAGTGTGAGTGGTTTCGGTGTCCAGCACACATACTTGAGATAAAAACTTTTCTATCATAGAACTAGAGTAGCTTTAGAAACTCTCTGTGTCAAGTTTCAAAAAGAAACCATTTGCCTTGGTTTCTCTATTTTGAATGTTGAGATAGTAAGTTGTATCACGCACCACCGGCCACAGCCATAAAACATCATCAAACCGTGGCGGTACCTGTTCAAAGTCATAGATACCAAATCGAGATGGCACCTTGAGAGGATCCACATAGGCCCACTGTGGCCGCGGTCTTCCGCTGATGCTGATGCCGTTGGGTTCCTTGCTGAACCAAAATCTCATGCTCCAGTTTTGGTTTTTGAAGAAGTTGCTGTGTGCCACCGTGGCCAACACTGCACTCCTATAGTCTACAGACACTGGCACCCAGTACTGCACCCCTATGGCTATTTGATAGTAGCCTGTATCGTTGATTTCAAGCTGTTGCAACATCTTTCTTATTTAGAGAGTGTGTGCTAGAGTTTATCCACCAATAAATACTCTGAACTCAACCGATCAGCAGCAACATGACAATCTATACCTATCCAGTCGTAAACATTATCGGACCAACAGGCTTTACTGGGCCTACCGGATTTACCGGGCCCTATGGCTTCACAGGCAGCTCGGGCTTTGTGGGCAGTGCCAGCACTGTGACAGGACCCACAGGCTTTACTGGTCCAGTAGGATTTACCGGCAGCGACGGTAGTGCAGGCACTGTTGGATACACCGGTAGTGCTGGTTACACCGGCAGCGTTGGTGCCCTGGGCTTCACCGGCAGCGTAGGCTTCCGTGGCAGCATTGGTTTCACTGGCAGCATTGGCTTCACTGGCAGCTCCGGTGCAGGATTCGTGGGCAGCAGAGGATTTACCGGCAGCAGCAGTCCCGGAACTCCAGGTTTTACTGGAAGTGTTGGTGCCGGCTACACAGGCAGTCAAGGTAATACGGGGTTCACAGGTAGTAGGGGTAGTGCTGGCATTGGTTATACTGGCAGCCGAGGCGACACAGGATTTGTTGGCAGTGCCAGTCCTGGCTCTCCTGGATATACAGGAAGCAGGGGTATAGCTGGTGTAGGCTTCACTGGTAGTCAAGGTGGTACCGGCTTCACAGGAAGTGCAGGCACAGGAAGTGCTGGATACACTGGCAGCAGAGGCAGTGTAGGTGTAGGTTATACTGGCAGCCAAGGTGCTGTAGGCTATACAGGAAGCGGCATCGCCGGAGGAATAGGCTATACAGGAAGTGCAGGCACAGGCGGCACGGGCTATACAGGAAGCCAGGGAGTGATAGGGTTTACCGGTAGTGCCAATGGACCAGTGGGTTACACAGGCAGCAAAGGAGAGCCCGGTAGTCCAGGTGGATTCACCGGCAGTCAAGGTCCAGTGGGCTACACAGGCAGTGCCAATGGTCCAGTGGGTTATACCGGCAGTGCTGGTGCTGGATTTACCGGCAGTGCCGGAGCAGGAGGTGTTGGTTACACAGGAAGCCAAGGAGTCGCAGGGTTTACCGGCAGTGCCAACGGTCCAGTGGGTTACACAGGCAGCAAAGGCGATGCTGGTTTCACCGGCAGTGCAGGAGCAGGAGGTGTTGGTTATACAGGCAGTGCAGGTAGCGGAGGGGTCGGCTATACCGGCAGTGCAGGAGCAGGCTTTACTGGAAGTCAAGGCAACATCGGATTCACAGGCAGTGCCAACGGGCCAGTGGGTTACACAGGCAGCAAAGGCGAGCCCGGCAGCCCAGGTGGATTCACCGGCAGTGCCGGAGGCACAGGCTTTACTGGAAGTGCTGGCACAGGCGGGCTAGGCTACACAGGCAGTGCAGGTGCAGGTTACACCGGCAGTGCCGGAGGCACAGGATTTACTGGCAGTGCTGGCACAGGGGGGCTAGGCTACACAGGCAGTCGTGGAGACACAGGATTTGTTGGTAGTGCTGCTATAGGCGGTGTGGGCTACACAGGCAGCATAGGATTTACTGGCAGTGTAGGCTACACAGGCAGCACAGGATTTACTGGCAGTGTAGGCTTTGTTGGTAGCCGCGGATTCAATGGCAGTATTGGATTCACCGGCAGCACAGGCTTAGGTGCGACTGGATATACTGGCAGCCAAGGTATTATTGGCTATACAGGGAGTATTGGCTTCACCGGCAGCAGAAGCACTATTCCTGGTTTTACAGGCAGTGCAGGCACAAACGGGTTTGACGGCAGCCTCGGTTTCACTGGTAGCCGAGGACTTTTGGGTTTCACAGGAAGTCAAGGCCCTGCTGGTAGCAGCGGCATTGCTGCCATACCTTATACAACACCACCCACACCAGGATTGCCCACAACTGACAGCGACACAGGGTTGATTGCTCAAAGTGCTGGTCAACTGGGCATTCTCACAGATGGCGCCATTCGCGTGTTGGTTACAAATGGTACCACACAAGTTATCAACAACTTTGAAGGTCTTGGCAGCACTGCCACGTTTACTAGTGGTGCCAATTCCTTTTTGTTGAATACGGCTGCTGGCACTGCAACTTTCTCCAGCGGCAGTAACAATTTCCTCATCAATGCTACAGGGGGTTCAGCCACACTCACAAGCGGTACCAACACTGTGGCATTGCAGAGTACTGCTAACGTTGTTCTAACCAACGGCACCAATCAAATTACTCTCCAAACCAACGGTGGTGCATTCTCAATTGTGAGCTCTGCCGGCTACACTGTAGGTTTCAAACAATTGAGCAGTTTTGGTGCCTATGCAGGCACAAGTTCAGCAACCAATTTTGAACTAGGCGCCAATGATACCAAAAAAGTTCATATCGTCAGTGGCGGCAACGTTGCTGTGGTGACAGGTGCATTGAGCGCTAGAACCACAGGCGGTGCAGCTGAAATACGGGATGCTGGTGGCTACAGCTCAACGAGTCCAGTTTACGGATTTTGGCAAAACAACACAACCGGATTGGGTAATCCTGCTGCTGACGCACTAAGTTTCATTCGTGCAGGAAGCGAGACAGCACGAATCTTCCAGGATCCAGCTGTAGGAGTAAACGGTCTAGGCGTAGCATCTCCGGCTTTAAGCAATTTAAGACCAGGGGTTGCCGACAATGCCGCTGGTTTAGCACTTGCCGCAAATGGCACAATGCATATTAGCGGATCCGGATCCGCTAACTACACATTCAATGTAAACCGCACTACAGGAACCGGCTATATCCAGCAATGGAGTAGCTACCCTACTATTCTTGCTACTGTAGGAGCCAACGGGCAGTGGGATATGACAAGCAATGTAGGTGCTTCATATGGACGGAATGGCACACTGATAGTTAGAAACACTTCAAATGAAGCTAGTGTACACATGATCGCAAGTACTGGTGTTGAAGGAACCATATATGTTCCGGCGAGCCAAGGAGGCAATATCTGGCTTACTGCTGGTTCAAATGTAGCCGCTGATTTTATTATTGCAACCAGCGGAGATGTGGTTGCTAGAGGTAACGTCACTGCCTACAGTGACCAAAGACTCAAAACTAACATAACTACAATCAACAATGCAGTAGACCTGGTGAATAAACTCCGTGGCGTACACTACACAAGAATAGACACTCTTCAAGATGGTGTGGGTTTGATTGCACAAGAAGTTCAACGAATCCTGCCCCAGGTAGTCTCCGAGGGGGCCGACAACACTCTAAGTGTTGCGTATGGCAATCTAGTAGGAGTGCTGGTTGAAGCAGTAAAAGAGCTTGATATTAAGGTCAACAACCTGTCTAAACAAGTGAATTTGCAATAAGAGAGAACAAAAATGACCGAACTCACATGGACTATTATCAGCCTCGAAGTTGCAAAACTGCTGCAGGATTTACCTAATGTTGTTGTAAACGTATTTTGGCAATATACAGCAACAAATGGTGTGGATCGAGTATTTTTAACAGGAAGTACAAGTTTGTTACCTCCTGACGCAGCAAGCTTTGTTCAACTGAATCGTGTTACTAAACAGCAACTGATCTCATGGATTGAACAGGCACAGGATATGTCTGCTCTCAATGCACAACTGAATCAGTTACTACAGACCGCTATGTCAAATCCCACTTATATTACACCATTTGTTGGATCATAATAAACTATGGCCTGGCAAGACGTATATCCTCAACTGGCGGGCGGTGTACAACCTATCAGCGACACACTCACAGTGATAGCCACCATTGGCCCCGGTGCCAACATCTATGGCACTATATTTGTGGTAAACATCAGTGATGGCATCACAGAAAAGGTAAGACTGGCTCTGCGACCCAGTGGATCACCATCTGTACAAGCCGAGCAATACATTTTGTATGATAGTGATATAGAGCCCAACAACATTGTACAGTTGAGCAACATAGCCCTCAACAGTGGAGACAGTGTGGTAGGATGGAGCGACAATGGTCTAGCTGTGTTCAATGTCACTGGTGACGAAATACGCAACTACACCTAGCTTACTGGCCACCCGTCACTGACAAATTCGAGAGTACCAACTCTATAGGTGTAGAACTTGTTGCGGCCTCGCCGATTGAGAGTCATTTGAAAGCCAGCAGGTAGATCCACAACAAGCTCATCTTCGTTTTTGCTCACAATGGTGGCCTTCACTCTTTGATTGCTGTCGGTGCATGTCACAACAGTTCTATTGAACGTTTTTTCCGCAGTGTTTTGTTTGTTGCTCATCCTAGACCCTTGAGAATAGGGCAATGCCCATGTCATTGCTGGTGCAATATCGCCATTTGCGCCATTGCGTTTCGTCCACAGCATCAAACAAACAAACTGGTCCCGGATGATTGTTGGTGTCATGCAACAAGATCATACCGTGTGGACTGATCAAATCACAATAGCTCCAGTCATTCACTGCTGTGTTCACACTGTGCCAACCGTCAATCATCAAAAGATCGATGCTGTCTACTCCCAGTTCTGCTAGATAACCTCTTACACGCTGTTGATCCTCGCTGCTGCTTTGCAAAAAATACTGATTGGCCTCAGGCTGATGTATGTGGCTTTTGAGTTCAATATCGATACCCACATAGGTTGACCCCGGAGGTCTTTCTCTCAGCAGTAGGTTGGTGAAACTTCTGTTACCATTTCTGTCCACACCAATTTCTACCACTGTTCTCAGTTTGGCTCCCAGTTTGTCTACTGCATTCTTCAACAGCATGAGATTGCAGTCACTCACTTCTGGTGAGTTGGGAAAGCCAAAGGGAGGCCAATCCTGGTTGTTGTCGACATGAGGCTCTAGACTTGGTTGCCACTTGAGACCAGCCACTGTGGTGGGCAGCTGAGTCACGCAGGCGAGTATTTGATCAAAACTGGTTGTCATACACCAAGCTTAGAACCTCATGCACAAGAAATCAATTATTCAAAAGCTTCTTGAATCTTTTGGGCCAAATCGGGCTGCTTGAGCTTGTCTAGTGCCTTGAATTCAATCTGTCGAATGCGTTCCCTAGTGACACCAAATTTCAACCCAATGTCCTCCAGTGTGCTCTCATTGTCTACGCCGATACCAAAGCGCATCCTGATCACTCGCTCTTCTTTGGGGCTCAGTTGCCGCAGCACATCAGCCACTGCATTTACTGTGTCCACTGCTGAAATTTGATCAAATGCGTTGAGGCTGTCTTTGTCTTCAATTACTGCGCCAAGACTTTGCTCTTCGTCGCTGCCAATGGGAGTTTCAAGACTGATGGTGCCCTGTGCCACAGTCCATACTCGAGCCACCACATGCGGCTCAACCCCTAGGATTTTAGCAATTTCAACCGGACTGGGTTCAAACCCATAGAGACCGCTGTAGTCGTCGCGTGCTCGGCTCACTCGCTTCACAAGGTCTGTCATGTGGCTGGGCACCTTGATTGTGCGATGCTGCTCATTGAGTGCCTTTAGCACACACTGTTTGATCCACCAAGTGGCATAGGTGCTGAATCGAAAGCCCAGGCGCCAGTCATATTTCTCAATGGCCTTCAGCAGACCAATGTTGCCCTCCTGCACCAGATCCAGCAGCGGTGTGGGGCTCACGTTGATGTATTTTTTGGCCACACTCACAACCAGTCGTAGATTGCTCTTGAGCATGGTTTCAACTGCTGTGTCTTTTTGTTTTTGTACGGCACGGATCTCAGTGATTTTGGCCTGCAGGCTGCTGGCACTCATGCCTGCACTGGCACTGAGATCAGCCAGCTGCTGTTGATAGGCGGCCACCTGTGCGTGATGCGAGCTTGCAAAAAGCTGCCATGCATCGTTGGGTGTAGGGTTTTGATAGTTGGCCAAAAACTGCTCACGTGTGACGCCTGCACCATGAGCAAATCGCATGAATTCGCCACTCACTCGAGTGGTTTCCTTCACAATAGAGGTCACAGCTTGAATGAGGCTGTCGTAGAAAGCTGAACGAAATGGCAGTTGGCTGATCTGCTGTGCCACTTCAAGGCGAATTTGCTCCGCTCTCTCATCATTGAGGTTCAGCTGTGAGATCAACAGCAGTAGAGCAGCTAGCTTGCCCTGCAGATCCTCGTTGGGCTCATCCTCTAGATCAAAGGCTTCTTTGATATCCGCACGGCCTTCTAGAATGTTCTCCACAT
>JACCDP010358831.1_pt1 | contig 27888 bp, 30 predicted proteins | sample 7445841 | NCBI WGS metagenome assembly JACCDP01 (sample SAMN15323441, study PRJNA562643) | freshwater metagenome | isolation source: river surface water | place: USA:Blue River Watershed | collected 2017-08-17 | reverse complement strand
TTTCTTACTGTTGGAGAACGCCATGCCTCATGACAAGCCAATACGCCATAAGACTACCGGCAAGGACAAAACCTACAATCCTACGGACAAAGGCGCTGGCATGACAGCTAAAGGCAGAGCCGAATACAATCGTAAGAACGACGCAAACCTGAAGCCGCCTGCGCCGCATCCTAAGACGAAGGCAGATGAAGGCAGGAAAAAATCCTTTTGCGCCCGTATGGAAGGCGTAGTCAAGAACGCAAAAGGCCCGGCAGAACGTGCCAAAGCTTCCCTAAAGAACTGGAATTGCTGATGAAAAACGGTCTTTATGCCAACATTCACGCTAAACGTGAGCGTATTGAGCGCCAAAAAGAGCAAGGCAAACCGGTAGAGAAGATGAGAACGCCGGGCAGCAAGGGCGCTCCTACTGACAAGGCATTTAAGCAAGCCGCTAAAACTGCCAAAGGGAAATAATCATGCCGCTGAAGAAATCAACGTCTGAAAAAGCTTTTAAAGAAAACATCAAGGCTGAAGTAAAAGCAGGCAAGCCAGTAAAGCAGGCGGTCGCGATTGCGTATTCGACAAAGCGTGAAGCGGCCAAAAAGAAAACAAAGTAATGCAAATCACGCAACGAAAAGTTGAGGATTTAATTCCTTACGCAAGAAATAGCCGCACACATTCTGACGCTCAAGTAGCTCAAATTGCGGCAAGTATTAAAGAATTTGGGTGGACAAACCCAATTTTGACGGATGGCGAAAAAGGCCTTATTGCTGGTCATGGCAGGCTTTTAGCGGCTAGAAAGCTCGGCTATGAAGAAGTTCCAACTATTGAGCTAAAGCATTTAACGCCAGCGCAAAGAAAGGCTTACGTTATTGCCGACAATCAACTGGCCATGAATGCAGGTTGGGATACGTCTATGCTGTCATTCGAGCTTGGCGACCTGCAAGAAGTTGGTTTTGATCTGGATTTACTAGGTTTTGACGAAAAAGAACTGGCAAAGCTGCTTGAGCCTGAAGAAGTAGAAGGCTTGACCGACGAAGATGCAGTTCCCTCGGTTCCAAAAGAACCCAAAACCAAGCTTGGCGATATATATCAACTTGGCAACCACCGGCTTATGTGCGGGGATAGTACAAGTATTGATGCGGTAGAAAAGCTAATGAATGGTCAGAAAGCCGATATGGTATTTACTGATCCGCCATATGGTGTTGATTATAAAGGCATCAACAATGATGACCGCAATGGCCTTGAAGAATTGCTTCGCGGGGCTTTTGGTAATTATTTTGCAACATCAAAATCAGGCGCGGCTTGTTACGTATTTCATTCAGATAAATGTGCTGACATATTTCATCAAGTATTTAGGGAGTTTTTTTATTTCAGCAGCATGATAATTTGGGCTAAAAATAGCTTGACTCTATCTAGAACAGATTATCAAAGCCAACATGAACCTTGTCTTTATGGATGGATGAAAGACGGCAAACATTCATTTTTTGGCGATAGGAAACAAGTTAGCGTTTGGAAATTCGACAAAGAAAGAGTAGAAGGACACACCACGCCAAAACCTGTTGCATTAATAGAAAGAGCTTTGCAAAATTCTAGTAAAGGTGAAGATATAGTTTCTGATTTTTTTGGTGGTTCTGGAAGCACAATGATTGCTTGTGAAAAATTAGGAAGATCAGCAAGATTGATGGAGTTAGACCCTAAATACTGTGACGTAATAGTAAAGCGTTGGGAAGATTTCACAGGCAAAAAAGCTGTGTTACTTAATGATTAACTTTCGGATATATAAATAGTTAAAATGCAAGGTATTGCTCATGTGCCAACGCAAGAAAGCCGAACGTTAGTGCGAACGCTTTCGGCTGTAGGTATTCGTTTTGAGGATATTGCTGCAAAGCTTGAAATAGGCCAAGACACGTTAGTCAAGCATTACCGCAAAGAGCTTGACGATGGCAGGATTGACGCAAATGCTGCTATTGGCAAGACTTTGTACGAGCAGGCAAGAAACGGCAACACTGCCGCTGCTATTTTTTGGCTCAAAACTAGAGCCGCATGGAAAGAAACGCAAGTAACCGAGATGACCGGCGCTGATGGCGCTCCTTTGATGTCCGGCATCCAAGTTTCCTTTGTGAAACCAAATGAATGAAATAGTCGAAAGGGCTATTACCAAAGCAGAGTTTCCTGAGAAGCTTTCCTGCTTATTCTTTCCTGAGAAGATACGTTACCGGGTTTTGTACGGTGGTCGCGGTGGCGCTAAGTCTTGGGGCATTGCCAGAGCTTTGCTTATCAAGGGCGCTAAAGCTTCAGTTCGCATACTCTGTGCGCGAGAGTTCCAAATTTCCATGAAAGATTCGGTTCACAAGCTGCTGTGTGACCAAATCATCGCGCTTGGGCTAGAAAGCTTCTACGAGATCACGCAGGCGCAGATCCGAGGCAAGAACGGCACAGAGATCAACTTTGTCGGTCTGAAAAACAATGTTGCCAATGTCAAATCCTATGAAGGCGTAGATATTTGCTGGATAGAGGAAGCTCAGACGGTTAGCCGCACCAGTTGGAATACGCTTGTTCCGACCATCCGTAAGCAAGATTCTGAAATATGGGTGTCCTTCAACCCCGAACTGGAGTCAGACGAGACTTTCCAGCGGTTTGTAGCTCATCCCCCAGAAAACGCTGTCGTGACCAAGATCAACTGGTCAGACAATCCTTGGTTCCCTGAAACTTTGCGGGAAGAAAAGGATTCGCTCAAGCAGCGCGACTTTAATTCCTACCAGAACGTCTGGGAAGGCCTTTGCAGGATTACCGTTGACGGAGCGATCTTTGGCCGGGAAATGCAGAGCGCAGAGCTAGAGAACCGGATTACGAAGGTTCCTTACGATCCAGCAAAACCCGTCCATGCAATCTTTGACTTGGGCTGGTCAGATCACACCGCTATTTGGTTCCTGCAATTTATCGGCATGGAAATCAGGCTTATCCGCTATATGCAGGACAGCCAAAAGACTATGACCGAATACCTTGCCAAGATGCAATCATTTGGCTATGTGTACGACACGCTCTGGCTGCCGCATGATGCCGAGAATAAGACGCTGGCTGCGAACGGCAGGAGCATCGAGGAAATCGTCCGAAGCATGGGATTTAAGACAAAGATTATTTCCAAAGTGCCGGTCGTTGACAGCATAAATGCCGCCAGGACAATCTTCCCGAAATGCTATTTTGATAGGGAAAACTGCGCCGATGGCTTACAATGTTTGCGGCATTACAGGTATGACGTTGATCCGGATACAAAGCAATTTAGCAGATCGCCTTTGCATGATATTTACTCGCATGGGGCTGACGCATTTAGATATATTGGGTTAATGGTGAATGAACCAAGGAAAGTAAAGCCGAGGCCGGTTTACGTTCCTGCACAGTCATGGATGGCTTAAATGGCAAACAATCAACAAGGCGAATACGATCCGATTATTGACGAGGCTAAACAGTTCTTGAAGTTTGCCAACGAGGCAGACACAATGAACCGTCAAGAAGCCTTGGAAGATTTGAAGTTTGTCAACGGCGAGCAATGGCCTATTGAGCTACAAAACAGCCGGAATCTTGAATCTCGCCCATGTTTGACCATTAACAAGGTCGACACCTATTGCCGCCAAGTAGCCAATCAGCAGCGCCAGCAGCGGCCTCGCATCAAGGTGCATGGCATCAACACGACGAAAGACGCGGCAGAGGCTGAAGTCATTCAAGGCATTATTCGGCACATTGAGATCAACTCAAATGCCGATCACGCCTATGACAACGCGTTTGATTACTCTACAAAAATGGGTTGGGGCTACATTCGCCTGACAACTGATTATGTGTCGGACGACTCATTTGACCAAGAAATCTTCATAAAGCCGATAGACAATCCGTTTACCGTCTACTTTGATCCCAACTCGGTTTTGCCGGATGGGTCAGATGCTGAAAAGGTAATGATTACAACGGTGATGTCTAAAGACGCATTCAAGCAGCAGTACCCGGATGCTGGCGAGGCTAACTTTACCGTTCGCGGCACTGGCGACAGTCAAAACGAATGGATAATGAAGGAAGATATTCGCCTTGCCGAATACTTTTATATCGTTGCCAAAAAGAGCAAGCTTTACCTTCTGTCGGACGGCACTCATGTTTTCGAAGATGAAATGCCTTCTGACAAGGCGATGGCTGAAGCTGGCATTACGATTATCAGCAAGCGTGATTCGTTCAAACGTGCGGTTAAGTGGAAGAAGCTTACAGGCGTTCAGGTACTGGAAGAGCGCGACTTGCCCGGCAGATACATCCCAATCGTTCCTGTTTACGGCAGGCAAGTTGTTGTAGGCGACAAGCGCAAGCGTTTCGGCATGGTGCGCTTTGCCAAAGATCCGCAGCGTCTTTATAACTTCTGGCAGACAGCCTTAACCGAATCTGTCGCCCTTGCTCCCAAGGCCAAATGGATTATGGCTGAAGGTCAAGACGAAGGGCACGAAAGCGATTGGGCGCAGGCAAACATCAAGTCAATGTCTTACCTGCGGTACAAGCAGACTGACATTGAAGGTCGTCCAGCACCGGCTCCGCAGCGCCTACAGCCCGAACCGCCTCCTGCTGGCGTTATTACTGCCGCACAAGGCTTTAGCCAAGATTTGCAGGCGGTTATGGGTATCTTTGATCCTAATCAGCTTCCCACTGGCAACATTAGCGGCAAGGCTCTGAACGGTCAGCAACAGCAGATCGACATGACCAACTATGACTACTACGACAACTTTACGCGGTCGTTGTGTCATGTGGGCAAAATCATCTTGGGCTGGATTCCGTACATTTACGACACGCAGCGCGTCATGCGGATTATTGGTGACGATGGAAAGCCAGAGACTATTACCATCAACGAGCGCGATGCGGTTGGCCGCGTCTTGAATGATGTTACCGTTGGGCAATACGACGTTGTGATGGAAACAGGCCCCGGCTACAACTCCAAGCGCCAAGCGGCTGTAGAGGCCATGATGCCGATGCTACAAGGCAGCTCCGAGTTGTTTAATGTGGCTGGCGACTTGGTATTCCGCAACATGGATTTCCCCGGCGCAGACGTTATTGCCGATCGTCTGGCAACTATGAACCCGCTGGCTCAGATTGATAACAGGTCAGACGTGCCGCCGCAGGTTCAGATGGCGCTGAAGCAGGCTCAGACGCAAGTGCAACAAATGCAGCAGGAAATGCAGCAAATGCAACTTGCCATGAAGTACCGGACGGATGTCGAGGCGGTCAAGCAAGAAAACGAAAACAAGCGCGAACTCATGCGCCAGACCGGCAAAGCCTTCAACGTGGAAACAATGGCCGAGGTTCGGGTACACGACCAAAATACTCGCTCAGTTACTAGCCAGAACAAGATGGAAATCGAGGCTATTGTCGAATTGCTACTGCATAACATGGACACGCAGCGTCTTAATGCCGAAATCGCAAGGCGTGATGCGGAGCAGATGAGGGCTATGCAAACGGCGGCGATGGACATTGAACACCAAGGAAATCCGCTTGCACAATAGACAATGTGGTATTAATATGAATTAACCCTACCAGCGGGGTTTCACTGGGTAAATTCTTGGAGCTATTCCATGTCTGAAGTAAGAGAAGCTGCAAATGTTGTAACAAGTGAGAATTTAGCTGAATTCGCTGCAAACAAGCTTGGTTTAGCTGTAGAAGCTCCAACTGAGGCCGCAGACGCGGAGCCGGTTGTAGAGCAAGAGGCGCAGAGTGAGCCAGAGCAGGAAACGCCAGCAGAGAATGAAGCGGAAGTAACGGACAAACCGAAGAAGGCTAACCCAAAGCTTGAAAAGCGGTTTTCCGAGTTATCCAAGGCACGCGATGCAGCGCGACAAGAAGCGCAGCGAGAGCGTGAAGCTAGGGAAAGCTTGGAAGCACGCTTGAGAGCTTTAGAGCAGCAGCAAGCTCCGGCGCAAGTTCAGAGTGATGATAGCAAGCCAAGGCCTGAGAATTTCGACGATGCTTTCCAATATGCGGAAGCTCTGGCTCAGTACGAAGCTCGCAGGATCATTAACGAAGAACGTGCGCGGGAACAGGCAGTAAAACAAGCTCAAGAGCAAAGCAAAAAGCTGAACACTTGGGCTGAGCGTGTAAACAAAGCAAAAGAGGAATTTGCTGACTACGAGGACATGGTCAGTTCTTCAGATGTTGTAATACACGACGTTTTACGCGATGCGATTATTGATAGCGATGTCGGGCCAAAGATCTTGTATCACTTGGCCGAGAACGACGAATACGCTAAAAAGGTTGCATCCATGCCGCTGCCGATGGCTCTTAAAGAGTTGGGTAAGCTTGAAGCGCGTTACAGCGATTCACCGGAGGAAAAGCCCGTTGCTGTTAGGAAATCAAAAGCACCGCCGCCGATTAACCCGATCAAGGCAACTTCTGGCGCTTTAGATGTACCTGTGAATGAGCGAGGCGAGTTTTCAGGTAGCTATCAACAGTGGCGAGAGTTGCGCAAGGCAGGGAAGATTCGGTAGCTAATTAAATTTTTTAAGGAGCTATGAAATGAGCAATACTCTGCTTACCATTAGCAAGATCACCAACGAAGCGTTGATGGTCTTGGAAAACGAACTGACTTTCACTTCGGAAGTTGACCGTAACTATGATGACCAATTCGCCGTAGTTGGCGGCAAAATTGGTAACACTGTGAACGTCCGTCGCCCCGGTCGTTTCATTGGTACAACTGGCCCGGCACTGAATGTTGAGGATTTCAACGAGACTTCGGTTCCTGTCACGCTGTCCACTCAGTTCCACGTCGATACCCAGTTCACAACTCAGGATCTGGCTCTGTCGCTCGATATGTTCTCCGACCGCGTTCTGAAGCCTGCTGTTGCAGCTATCGCCAACAAGATTGACCGCGATGGTCTGGTTATGGCCAAGAACAACACCGCAAACATCGTCGGTACTGCTGGCACGCCTCCGACTGGCCTAATTACTTACCTGACCGCAGGTGCGTATCTGGATTCTGAGGGCGCTCCGCGTGATGGCCGTCGTTCTTGCATCGTCGAGCCTTTCACTTCGGCAACTATCGTTGACAGCCTGAAAGGTCTGTTCGTTCCCCAAGAGGCAGTTGCAGAGCAGTATCGCAAAGGCCTGATGGGTCGTGATTCTGGCGGCATGAACTGGAAGATGGATCAGAACGTGGTTTCGCAGACTTTCGGTTCCTACGCATCGGCTACTCTGTCGTGCAACGTGACCACTGCAACCGGCTTCCTGTCAACTGGTTGGGCTTCGACTTCGACTATCACTATCGGCGCAACTGGCGCAGCGGCTACCCTGAATCAGGGCGACGTTATCCAGATCGCAGGCGTGTACGCAGTCAACCCACAGAACCGCCAGCCTTACGGCTCGAACAAGCTGCGTAACTTCGTTGTTACCAGCACGACTTCGATCTCGTCCGGTGGCACTGCTTCTGTGACTGTTTCTCCTGCTGTTATTACTGGCGGCCAGTTCCAGAACGTGTCGGTGACTTCGGCGGGTTCGCAGACTGTGACTCCATTTAACAACACTGGCGCTGTTTCTCCTCAGAACATCCTGATGCACCGCAATGCGTTCACGCTTGCTATGGCTGATCTGGAGCTGCCAGAAGGCGTTCATTTTGCTGGTCGTGCAAGCGACAAGGATATTGGCCTGTCTATGCGTGTGGTTCGTCAGTACACCATCAACAACGACTCGATTCCGACTCGTCTAGATGTTCTGTATGGATGGGCACCGCTGTATCCTGAACTCGCCTGCCGTATCGCGGCTTAATTTTTGAATAGGAAAGGAACCTAATCATGTCTAATCCCGGTCCAGCAAGTACCGTAACAACCAATTATCTGTTTAATGGCGACTCTACCGATGGCGTTCAAATCGCAGGTTCGGCAACAGATAAACTGGGTTTCTACGGTGTAGCTCCTGTAATTCAGGCATCGGCAATTACCGCACTTGGTAACACTGCGTCTGGTACTGAAATCGCTACTGCTGTTAATGCAATCATCACTGCCCTTGAGAATCTTGGGCTGGTTGCTCCTAACTAATAGCGAGTAAAAAGGTAAAAGGGGCGGCGTAAAAAACCGCCCTTTTTCGCATAAAGCGCCTACAATAATGGCGTTTTTAAAGGGAAAATCATGTCAAACACCACAGTTTTCCGCTTCAATGGGCCTACGACGGCTATTAGCGTTTCCAGCACTTCTTCTACTGCGGTAACGATTACGCCGCAACGGAATGACCAGCAAAATTTCTGCGCTTTCCTAAACACAAATAACTTTCCGGTAGCGGTGACGGTTGCTCCTGAATCGGCAAGTGCGGCGGTTTTGCCGACCGGCGGCAACTCTAGCCAAAGTTTTGTGCTTGGTATTTCTATGACAGCGCCGATGGTTGTTGCTGTGCCTTCTAATTCTTTCTCGGTAACAACGGTTTGCGCTGGCGCAAGCACTGGCACTGTTTACATTACTCCGGTTGGCACTCAGTCGTAAGGATTAGCAATGACTAATCAGGTTGCGTCAACGCAAACAACTAATTTAGTGCCAGTTCAGGGGATTTTTTCTCCTGAACCTACTTATGCGCTGGTTAGCCTTATCGGGCCTGCGGGAACGCCGTTTTATGCCAACATAAACCCGATTCAGTCTGGTCTTACGATTACCAATAGCACGATCAATAGCTCAACGATTGGGCTATCTTCGCCTGCTGCTGCGGCCTTTTCCGCTGCTTCTGTCGCTGCTTTTCCTGCTGCGGCAACGGACGTTGTAAACAAGCAATATCTAGATGGTATTGCGGCTGGAATTACTTGGAAGCAAGCGGTAAGGGCGGCATCCACAGCGAATATCGCATCTTTGTCTGGCTTGCAGACGATTGATGGCGTTTCTCTACAAGATCAAGATCGAATCCTTGTAAAGAACCAAGGAACTGCGGCCAATAACGGTATTTACGTCGTATCTAGCGGCCCTTGGGCAAGAGCAAGTGACGCAAATTCATGGGATGAGTTTGTCGGCGCGGTTGTTTTTATAGATGGCGGGTCACAGCTTGGCGCTGCTTATTACTGCACTGCGCAACCGGGTGGAACGCTTGGTGTTACTGCGCTAAATTGGTCTGCGCTGAGTATTTCGTCCAGCTATACGGCTGGCACTGGCCTTTCCCTAATTGGCAATCAATTTAGCATTACAGATACCGGCGTTGCTGCGGCGACTTATGGTTCTGCGGCTGCGGTTCCGGTGTTTGCTGTCAATGCTCAAGGCCAGCTCACGTCCGTCACGAATACTAATATCGCTATTAACGGCAATCAGATTACTAGCGGAACTGTTGGGTCAAGCTACATAAGCGGCAACTACTCAGGCATTACCGGTGTTGGCACGATTGCAACCGGAACATGGCATGGTACAGAAATTACTGTGCCTTATGGCGGCACAGGCGCGGCTACTTTTGCCGCTGGTTATCTAAAAGCAGACGCACAAAACCCATTTACAACGGTTGCCAGCATTCCAAGCTCAGACATTTCTGGCCTTGGAACGATGGCGACTCAGAATGCCAATTCTGTGGCCATTACAGGCGGCTCAGGAGCCTTCTCAACGCTTAAAACGCTTGGGCTTACTGGATACCTGAAGGGTAACGATACGTCGGCTGTAACGGCCTCTGCAACGATTCCAAGCAGTGATATTACTGGCTTGGGAACAATGGCTACGCAAAATGCAAATAGCGTGGCTATTACAGGCGGTTACGCGACAGGATTAACTAACCTTGGTGCTGATTATCTTCAGCTAAATACCGCAGCGGCAGCGACTTATGCTTATGGCAAACTGTATTGGAGCGCAACAGGAACGCTAAATGTTGGCTTGGATGGCGGCGCAAGCCTGATTATGCCAGTGGGCGAGGTTCTTTACACTTACGGCAAGGCATCGTCTGCAATTAGCATCGGGCAAGTAATTATCAAAACCGGCGTAGTCGGATCTTCCGGTGTTATTGAGTTTGGCCCTTCTACTGCTGGCATCACAGACGGAAATGCGATTGTCGGGATTGCTTGCGAGCCGATTGCTTCTGGCAGCTTTGGCCGCGTCGTTAATCATGGCGTTGTGCGTGGTTTTGATTTGTCCATGTATAGCAACAACGACACGCTCTGGTACGATCCTGCTGGCGGTGGCGCTTTAACGGCAACAAAGCCAAGTGCGCCTAATTTAAAAGCCGAGGTCGGGATCGTCATTAATGCTGGCTCCGGCGGTTCTGGCTCGATGTATGTTGCGTTGTTTCCCGGCTCTCAGCTCGGCGGCACTGACCAGAACGTCCAGATTACCGGAACGCCTTCCGATGGTTCTCTGCTGCAATACTACACAGCAGGCGGCTATTGGCGAAACGTAGCGAATAGCACCGTAGCGGTAGGAACAGCGACTAATCTAGCTGGTGGTGCTGCGGCATCTATTCCTTATCAGTCTGCAACAGGAACTACAGCATTTTTGGCTAGTGGCGCAGGCGATGCAGGCAAGGTTTTGCAATCTAACGGAACTGCTGCGCCTACTTGGGTAATGCCTTCGTCTTATGCTACGGTAACAGACGATACGACAACTAATGCAACTCGGTATATTTTGTTTGCCGATGTTACTTCTGGCAATTTAACGACTGAATTTGTTAGCTCTACAAAGCTTCAGTTTAATCCGTCAACCGGAGCTTTAAGAGCTTCTCAACTTGTTATTGCACCGTAAGGGAATATCATGGGTCAATTAGTCTTTCAAGCAACACTAGGCGGGGCTGTTAATCTTGTTGGCCCTAATACAGCCTCTACTTATAACCTTAATGTTCCTGCGGCAAGCGATACGATTGTTGCGAGGGATACTACAGACACGCTTACCAACAAAACGCTAACCAATCCAACGGTTACGAATTATGTTGAAACTCCATATACAGCGAACAGTAGCACAGCAATTACTCTTAGCCTTGCAAATGGCACCGTTCAAATTATCACGCTCACAGGCAGCCCAACTATTACGATGCCGACAGCGGTGTCGGGGAAGTCTTTTATTTTGATGCTTAAAACTGGATCGGGCAGCTATGCGGTTACATGGTCAACTGTAAAGTGGCCGGGTGGCACAACTCCTACAGTAACAACTACGGCAAGTAGGCAAGATATTTATTCATTCTTTAGCGATGGCACTAACTGGTACGGCACAACTGTCGGACAAAATTACACTCCGTAAAGGGTAAATATGTTTGCTGCATCTAAAACTGCTGCTGTTGCTTCTGCTGCGAATTACATCGAGGATGTATTCAGCACGTACCTTTATACTGGCACAGGCACTACCGCCGGATCAACTCAGACAGTTACAAACAACATTGATTTGTCTGGCAAAGGTGGGATGGTTTGGATTAAAGACCGAGCCATTAAAGATCATTTTTTGTTTGATACAAATCGCGGTGTTTGGAAATACTTGCGATCAAACACAACAGACGCAGAACCCGGAGTAAATGAAGATGCTTTGTCTGCGTTTAACTCAAACGGATTCACATTAACTGGTGACAACAACGTAACTCAAAACGGTCAAAACTACGTCTCATGGACATTCCGCAAGCAAGCGAAGTTCTTTGATGTGGTGACATGGACAGGCAACAATCTTTCATCACAAACAATTCAACACTCGCTTGGTTCTGCGCCGGGCTGCATCATTATCAAAGCAACAAACACTACACAAAATTGGTGGGTTTATCACCGTAGTACAGGAACAGGAAATTATCTGGTTTTGAATGCAAGCGCCGCACAAGTCGGTGGAACAATTGTCAGTGCAACATCAGCAACAGATTTTACTGTTGGTTCTACCGTTACTTCTTCCGGTATCAACTACGTCGCCTATCTATTCGCCCACGACGCAGGAGGGTTTGGGGCGACTGGCGCGGACAATGTGATTAGTTGTGGAAGTTTTGTAGCAAGTGGGGCTGCGCAAACAATTAATTTAGGTTATGAAGCTCAGTGGGTTCTTGTAAAAAGAGCTAGCGGTACTGGTGGTTGGTTTTTGATGGATTCTATGCGCGGCATGGCAGTTACGACAGATCAATATCTTGCGGCAAATGTATCAAATGCAGAAGGAACAGATAATCCTGCTTGGATTAGCGCAACAGCAACAGGATTTATAGCGCAAAGTGGTGTAACTTCGGGCACTTACATCTATGTCGCCATTCGTCGCGGTCCGATGAAGACTCCGACGACAGGCACCAGCGTGTTTGGTTTAAACGCACGTTCTGGTACAGGAGCTAATGTTACTGTTACTGGTGGAACTGGTGTAGATGACGCTATTTTAATTAAAAACAGAGGTTCTGCTGTTGCCGACCTGCTTGCAACAAGGCTAACTGGAACTGGTTATCTTGAAACTTCAATAACTTCTGCTGAAGCTGCTGCTGGAACTACGCAACTTCAGGCCAATCCTTGGGATGTAATGGACGGTGTCAAGGTTGGCACAACTGCTGTTAGTACAAACGCATCGGGGAATGATTTTATCAATTACTTGTTTAGTCGCGCTCCCGGCTTCTTTGATGTGGTGTGCTATACGGGAACAGGAACAACATTTAGCCCATCGCACAATTTGCAGGTAGTGCCTGATCTTGTAATTTGTAAACGTAGAAATGGCGCTGATTCTTGGTTTGTTTATGCAAACGGGTTTGGCGGCAATAATGCAAGATTAAACTCTTCGGATCCTTTTGGATCAGTTACAAACAGAATTACTGGCGCAACGTCTACGACTTTTACTGTGGCAGGTCCAACAGAAGTAAATCAAAGTGGAAATACTTATGTTGCTTATCTATTCGGGTCTACCGCAGGCTTATCCAAAGTAGGCAGCTACACCGGAACAGGAACTACGCAAACCATAAATTGCGGGTTTGCTGCTGGCGCTAGGTTTGTAATGATTAAACGCACCGACAGCACGGGTGGTGATTGGTATGTGTGGGATACGGCACGCGGAATTGTCTCGGGCAGTGATCCTTATTGGCGGCTAAATAATCAAGCAGCCGAGGTGACGGGAACCGATTACATTGACACTGACAATTCAGGATTTCAAATCAGCAGCACTGCGCCAGCGGCAATCAACGCCAACGGCGGCACGTTCATTTTCTTGGCAATTGCTTAAGGACAATCATGGAAATAAGAATTCGAGACACTGGTCAAGTAGTAACGGAAAGCGAATTTCGGGCAATGTTTCCTGATACATCTTTCCCTGTGCCGCTGACATTAGACGTTATAAATGCGTTTGGTGGCGATCCAATTATGGAAGGCCCACAAGCACAGCCTACCCGCTATCAGACAGCTTATCGTGATGGTATTCAGGAAATAGGCGGTAAATGGTTTACCAAGTATTCTGTTGCTGATATGGATGATGAGGCTAAAACAGCTTTAGACGCGCAACAAGCGGCTTCTATGAGGGCAGAACGTAACCGTCGCCTTTCTGATTGCGATTGGACGCAAATCGCAGATAGCACAGCAGATAAGCAAGCTTGGGCAACCTATCGCCAATCCTTGCGCGATGTGCCTTCACAAGATGGTTTTCCTTGGGAAATTAACTGGCCTGTTTCCCCATGAATATAGACTGGAAAATAACTGAACTCAGGGCAGAAGATGGCGTTATAAAATCTGCAAAATACTTTGCTTGCGCTTCTTATGAGGGCAACAAAGTAGAAACCGAGGGATATTGTTATTTTAACGGCAACGGCGGGATTCCTGTTGCTGATCTTACTGAAGAAAATGTGATTGATTGGGTAAAAGAAATCACTACGCAAAATGGCGTTTGCTTGGTAACTAACCGCTTAATGGAACAAATGCGGTACTTAGAAAAACAAACAGCACTAGATTTACCTTGGAAGCCTAAAACTTTTAAAGTATCTATATGAATAACAAATCAATTACTTTAGAATTGACAATGCAAGAGCTTCAGCTAATCGCTGCTGGCTTGCATGAGTTAAGGTACAAGGATGTTGTCGGTTTGCTAATGCGAATTGATACTCAGGTACAAAAACAAATGCAGGCTGAACAGCCGAAGGAATAGGGAATGACTAAGCCTATCGAGATCATTAGCGGAGCTTTGAAAGACATCGGCGCTCTCGAAGCTGGCGAAACTCCAACGCCTGAAGCGGCGCAGGATGCACTAGAAGTCATGAATTTAATGTTAGACCAGTGGTCTAACGAAAACATGATGGTTTTCAATGTAACGGAAATCATCTTCACGCTGACAGGCGGCGTTACTCAATACACGCTTGGCGATATGCCTGCAACGGCCAATTTCGTTGGCGCTGAGTTTGTGGGATCAATTTCCGGGAAAGTTCTTACAGTTACCAGCGTGACTTCTGGCGCGGTAGCTCAAGGGCAATTATTGACCGGCACAGGAATTACTGCTGGAACAAAGATCCTTGCGCCTATGTCTGGCAGTGGCGGCAACGTCAACGCTGCTGGCACTTATCAGCTAAACATCGCGCAAACTGTTGCCTCTACCGATATCACAGCCAGATACCAGAAGCCGTTATACATTGATTCGGCGTTTGTTCGTATCAACACGACTTCTAACGGCCAGCCGATTGTAAACGGCGGTCTTGACTACCCTGTGGCCATTCTGTCGCTTCAGGAATACGAGCTTATCGGCCTGAAAACGCTTAACGGCCCTTGGCCAAAAGCCTTGTATTTCAACCCGAACGAAGATTTCGGCAATCTGTTTGTGTGGCCAAATCCTGCGCAGGGCGAAATGCATATGTTCGCCAATACCGTATTTACTACGTTTGACTCGCTAGATTATGAGTACACGCTACCCAAAGGCTACAACATGGCCTTGCGGTGGTGCTTGGCTGAACGATTAATGCCTATGTATGGCAAGGCAAGCCAAGCGCAGATTGCGATGATTAACGGCTTTGCAGCGCAGTCAAAATCAACAATTAAACGGACGAATATGGCTCCGTTGCAAGTTTCCCAGTACCCAGATTCGTTGCTGGTTAGCCGAAGCAAGGATGCTGGTTGGATACTTTCGGGGGGTTTCTTCAGGTGACATTTTCCGTCATTTTGTATATAATTAAATCTCTTTCAACGGAGGTCACATGTATACAAAAGAAGAAGCAATTCAGCGGAAAAGAGCTAGAGATAATGCGGCATATGCAGCAAAAATTGGTAGAGTTCCGGGTAATGCTGGCAGGCCAGCAAATACGCCGGATGTTTTATGGAGCAAGGTAGATAAACGCGGCGAAAATGAATGTTGGGAATGGCTTGGTTACAAAAATAGTCAAGGATATGGGCGCACTTGGATAAATGATGTTGGATATTACGCTCACAGGGTAATTTACAATCTTGCTTATCCGAATACGATTGAATTAAACGCCCCAAAAAGTTGCTCTGATTCTGGATTTTTGCTTCACACTTGCGATAATCCTAGTTGCTGCAATCCTAAGCATTTATTTGTTGGCTCTCATGCTGACAACATGGCGGATAAAGTAAATAAAGGCAGATCCCCTGATTTTTCTGGGGGAAAAGGCCCAAGATGCAAATTGTCTATGAGTCAAGCGCGAGAAGCGCGTAGGTTGCGTAAAGAAGGTGCGAGCGTAAAGAGTTTGGCTGAAATGTTTGGCCTTAGCTTACCGAGCATGAAAACACTGCTACGTGGTGAATCATACAGAGAATAAGCTATGCCGGATTTCGGTTTTGTAGGGCCAAGTTATGAAGCTCCGTCAATTTTCCAAGATGGACAGGAGTGCATTAATTGGCGGCCTGAAATTGATCCGCTTAAGCCTGCTGGCGAGCGCGGCGTGGTATCTCTTTATCCTACGCCCGGCCTAACTACAAAGTCAGTTCTTACAGCGCAAACAGTAGTTCGTGGCGTTCATACGGTTTCCAGCGGTGAATACATGGTGGCCATTTGCGGCCCTTATGTATATATTTTGGACTCCGGCTTTAACTCAGTAATTGTCGGCCAGCTAAACACCAGCACTGGCAGGGTCGGCGTAACTGATAACGGTATCAACGTCTATATCGTTGACGGTGCGTATCGCTACACGTGGCGCATTTCTACGCCTGCAACGGCTGTATTTACCGGAAGTATGTCAGGAACAACATTAACTGTTGATTCCGTATCTAGCGGATCTCTTGCTGTTGGGCAAGTAATCTTCGGTATTGGTGTTGCACAAGAAACCGTTATTACCGCTTTAGGAACCGGTAGCGGTGGCGTTGGCACTTACACAATCAACATTTCTCAGACCATTTCAACTGAGCAAATGAATAGCGCGGCATCGGCGGCAATCGTTACTGGCTCGATTTCTAGCGGTGTAAATAGCGTCACGATTACTAATCAGGGTTCTAATTATGTAAATCCTGTCGTTACTTTTGGAACGCAATGGCAGGCAACTACTGCTTACTTGTTAAATGACCAAATATACTACGGTTACAATCTTTACACTGTTACTGTTGCTGGCACTTCCGGCTCTACTGCGCCAACTCATACAAGTGGCTCGGCAGCTAATGGCACTGCAACGCTGACATGGGCTGGAACTCCGGCCACAGGAACAGCAACGCAAGTAGGCGGCAAGATTGATGCCGTTACAATGGCGAACTTTGGTTCGGGCTATACCACAGCGCCAACCGTTAATTTTGCCGATAGTCTCGGTGGCTCTGGATCTGGCGCAGCAGGTACAGCAAACCTTGTGGCGAATTCTTTGCAGGTTACGGCGGTATCTTCTGGAACTATTTTCCTCGGCCAGACTATACAAGGAACCGGCGTAACCGCAGGAACGGTCATCACAAGCTTTGGAACCGGCACAGGCGGCTTGGGAACCTATGGGGTCAGCGCAACTGGTGCAGTGGCTTCTACGACGCTCTATGCGCTTAACTGGACGGTTTTGCCAAGCACAGATGGTGCGTTTTCTGGCGGTACGTCTGTAGACATTCTCGACAATTATTTTGTCTATAACAAGCCTAATTCTCAGGAGTTTGGCGCTTCTGATTTCTTGTCGCCTATCTCTAATGGCTTGAGCTATGGCCTAAAAGACGGTGCGCCAGATGATTTGATTGCGCTGATTGTTGACCACAGGGAAATATATCTGCTTGGCAATGCGTCTAGCGAGGTTTGGGTGGATGTAGGCGCGGTTCCTTTCCCTTTCCAGCGGATACCCGGCACAAATACGCAACATGGCATAGCTGCTGAATTTTCTATTTCTCGGTTGGGAAATAGTTTTGCGTATGTCAGCAGAAATGCTCGTGGTCAGGCGCAGATTATGCAGATGGATGGCTACAAGCCAACTCGCATATCTACCCATGCGGTCGAGAATACCTTGCTTGACCAATACATAGATGACGCGATTGCTTGGACGTATCAACTAGAAGGTCATGAGTGCTACGTTGTTACTTTCCCAACTATCAATTTAACATGGGTGTTTGATACAGCGACGCAGATGTGGCACAAGTGGCTGTATTGGAACAATAACGGAACGTACAGCAGGCATCGCGGTAATTGCTGCTGCTTATTCCAAGGCCTTGTGATTGTTGGCGATTACGAGAACGGCAAGCTTTACCAGTTAGATCAAAGCAATTACACAGACGATGGCCAGCACGTGCGCAGGCTTCGCAGAGCGCCGCATCTTGTGTCTGATTTCCAACGTCAGTATTTTGACGAATTGCAGATTCAATTTCAGCCGGGCGTGGGCAATTCTGGCAGCTACTTTATTTCCAATCCTGCTGAGCCGGGTGCTATTTACATTGGCGAGACTTATCAAATAGGGGCAGGCGAATCATTTTCTTTATTGCCAGATGGCACTTATATTTTGGCACCTCAGCCGGTGGTTTTGGATAACTCAGTAGCCAATCCAAAAGCCATGTTGCGCTGGTCTAACGATGGCGGCAGCACTTGGAGCAAAGAGTATTGGGTAGGAATTGGCGCGATAGGTCGGTACAGGAATCGAGCTATCTGGCGGCGGTTAGGAATGGCGCGAGACAGGGTTTTTGAGGTGGTGGTAACCGATCCTGTGAAATGCGTCATTATTTCTGCAAACTTAAAAGCTTCGGCAGGTGAGAACTAATGTCTATCACGCAAAACACTAGCCAGATACAGCCCTATCCGCAGACCGAGTTTTTAGATCCGATTACTAATCGCCCGACTCGGCCTTGGCAGCAGTTTTTCCTAAACTTGCTGAATTTTTCTAGCGCAAGCTCGGCCACTGCTGGAACTGCTTCGTTACCGGCTAATCCGGTTGGCTTTATAAATGTGACAGTAAACGGAAAGCCTTACAAAGTTCCGTATTACAATCCTTGAAAGATTAAGGGGAAAAAAATGGCTGCACCCAATAACACAACCAAATTATCAAGTCTAATTGCTAATCAGTCATTGGTCGGCCCTGCTAAGCCTGCAAATTTGCCAACAACGCCAATTTCTAATGTTGGATCAAGCAAACTTCAGCAAGTTTCTGCTTATAACGCGCCTGCTGGCTCTGTAATTAATGCAGCAGTAGTTGATGCGGTATTAAACAAAAACTTTGACAAGGGTGATCCAAATCTTGTTACTGGTGAGCAATTAAAAGCAGCAGAAAAAAAGGGCGAAATTGATCCTTCTTTGGGCAATCTTCTTTCGTCTAATGCTGCGTTAGCTAAAGGTGCTGCCGCTCTTGGTGTTACTAAAAATGTTTCTCCTAGTAACTTAATTGGCGGTAAAGCTACCAATTACAGTGGCGATTTAAATGCTGCCGCAAAAGCAGTAGGTCTTGATCCTGCTAATTTCACCAAGGTAACAACTGGTGCGATGGGTAGGAAAGAAACGATTGTGGATAAGGCGGCGTTGTATAACGCTGTAAATACAAAAGCTAATGAAGCTGGACTATACGCAATTACCGAGCGCGATCCCGGCACTACTGGATCAGGTAGAAATGCTGTTCATACAACTACGCTTTACACAAATAAAGACGGTGCGTTGCAACCGATGGTTGGCGCAGATGGTAAGCCAGTTACTTCTACCTTTAAAGCTAATACTTTTGTCAGTGATCCGGGAATTTTAGGCGGCCTTGTAGAGGGCGTTGCTGGAATCGCCGACGCTTTATCGCCTATTTTAATGGTGGCTGGCGCGGCAAATGGCTTGAATTACATTTTAAATGGCATTAGCAGTGCTGGCGTTGGTGCATCTACATTAGATGCCGCAAGCTCTGCTGCGACTACTGCGGCTCAAAATGCAGGCATTGGCGGCAATTACCTGACCGGCGGTCTTACGCTTCCGGGTGGCGCAACTACTGCCGGAACTGCGGCACTGAACGCTGGCGGTGGCGTATTAGCCCCCGGCCTTGGTGCTTCTGTTGGTGCGGGTGGCACTGCTATCGGAGCCGGTTCCGTCGGACTGTCTAGCCTAATTCCGGGTGGATTAACGGCTGGCACAGCTAGTCTTTTGCCGACAACTATAAACGCCGCTAATTTGCTTGGGCCGAACATAGGCGCAGGTCTTACGAGTGGCCTTAATTTGTCCGATTTAAGCAATTTGCCGACTGGGGGAACCGATGTTATTTCCTCTGGTGACTTGGGTTCGCAAACCTTCCCTGTAACTGTTGATCCGTCAGATCTTCCCGGCGTAACAGTTCCTGCAATAGATACAGGTATTGACTTAGGAGATATTGTTTCTAGCACTGATTTAGGGAATCAAGATTTTCCCGTAACCGTTGATCCGTCAGATCTTCCGGGTGTAACGGTTCCCCCTATAGATACAGGCATCGATTTGGGAGATATTGTTTCTGGAACTGATTTAGGTTCTCAGGATTTTCCAGTAACCGTAAATCCTTCGGATATTGCCGGAGTAACGATTCCCCCAATTACTGGGTTGACTGCCGATCAAATCAACAAACTTCTTTCTGATGCTTTAGGAAAATCCTCCCTTGCTTCTATGCTTACAGGAGCAGGCCAAGGCGCTGCTGCTATTTATGCTGCCGATAAACAATATGAGGCAGCAAAGTATGCGGCAGATCAACAGCGCAAGATGTTTGACATTATCAACGCGCAATACGCTCCGCAGCGAGGCGCGGGTTATCAGGCGCTTGGCCAGATTAGGTCAATGTTGCCCGGTCAATATACAACTTATGGGGAAGCTGGCCAGCAAACCGGAACAGCTACAGGCACAGACTACCTGACTCGCCAGTTCACGCCTCAAGATTTGTATGCAGGTCTTGCGCCTAACTACAACTTTATGTTGCAGCAAGGACAGCAGGCAGCGCAACGTCAAGCTAACTTGGCTGGTGGTGGCATGGGCGGGAATGCGCAAAGAGCATTGCAGCAATATACGCAAGATTATGCTGGCAACGCTTATCAGAACGCATTCCAGAATTTCCAAAATCAGCGCAGCAACATTTACAACACTTTGGCTGGCATTGCTGGTCTTGGTCAGGCAGCGCAAGGCACAACGGCTCAAGCCGGTCAAAATATGGCTACGAATGTCGGCCAGCTTGCGGTTGGCGGTGCAGGAGCGCAGGCAGCGGGAATTACTGGCGCGGCTAATGCGATTGCTGGCGGCGTTCAAAATTACAACGCTAACCAAATCTTGCAGGCCATTCTCGGTCAAAATCAAAATGTTGCTCAAGGCGGCGGTGCTGCAACGCCTCCATTTAATCCAGCGTAAGGGTTTATCATGCCTGAATACAATTTCAACTATCAGCTAGGGCCACAAACAAAGCCCATGACGCTAGGCGATATGCTGAATCTTGCGGCAGGCGCACAAGGTTTGCAGCAGTCTATGCAAATGAATCCTTTGCAACTTGAGCAGCAAAGGCAAGCTACTCGCCAGCAACAGTTGCTTACTGGTAAGGCAGAAGCACTTACGCCGCAAGAAATACAAACGGGCAGGGTAAGGCTTCAGGAAGAAGAAAAACAAGCGCCTATCGCAACGCAGAAAGCGCAGTTTGATCGCGACAAAGCTATCGGCGTTTTGGCCACTCAGATTATCGGCGGCGTTGGCACTGATCCTAGAATCCAAAATGCTGCGCAAGATCCACAAGGTGCGATTGATGCTTTGACGCAAACAGCGCAAGTTATGGTGGCCAGCGGTATTGATCCTAAAGTTGCGCAAATGTTCTTGGCTCCTGTTATTGCCGTTGCGCAGAATGAGCCGGGCAAGTTGCCGCAAGTGATGAAAAACATTTCTGGCATGGGCACTACGTCCGAGGCTCAGACAGGCCGCATGACTCCGCAGGTAGGCACGATAGGCGGCGCTCCTGCGCTTGTCACGCCTGCGCTTGGTAAGGCACAGCCGCTTAACATCGAGCAACCGGGAATGCCGCAACAACCTGCGCAGGGCGGTCAAGCACCACAAGGTCAGAACTTGCCTACGGTTGGCGGCGTGTCGCTGGCTTATCCAGTGCGTCAAGCTGGTGATATTCGTCCTATGGCTCCAAGCGAAGAAGCGGATACCAAATCACAGCAAGCGCATAGAAATGGATTGCTTGAAAGACAGCGCACTCTTACTTCTGCTGAACGTACTTCAGACGATGTTATAAAAACAGCAGAAAAACTAGAAAAAGATGCATATTTTAGTAAAGGCGGCGTTGCTGGAAATCTTGAACGCAAGTTGCGTATGTGGGTAGAAAGCGAAGAGTATGATCGACTTGCTAAAGAATTGGCAAATCAAGCTTTGGCAAATGCTAATGTTTTGGGCGGGGCAACTGCAAATTCTGCTACTGGAATTGATATGGCCCAAGCAGCAACTGGAACTGTAAAAATTCCAGCTAATGTTCTTATAGAAATTGCGCGCCGTAACAAAGCAGATCAAACAAACATTGATTTGCAGGCTAAAGCTAAAAATGCTTTTGCTAAACAATTTGGCGACAATAACGGTGCTACATTTGATCAAATCTGGCGCAATAGCAGCGACAGCAGGTTGTTTGAGGCCATGTCCATAGACAAGTCAAAAATGTCTTATGAGCAGAAGCAAAAGGCTTATAAGAAGCTTTTTGAGGGTATGTCGCCAGAAGATATGGCAGACTTTAGGCGCAAGAAAGCAAACATTGATGCGATGGTGAATGGCAACTTTGCCGGAGTGAAATAATGGGCGCACTAGATGATTTTCTAAGTGGCGGTAAAGGAGTGAAAGCCGAAGATATGGGCTTTCCTAAAGCTGCGCCTAAAACTGATCAGCGGCTACAAATTTTGCAACAAGAGCTAGATGATGAGCGAGCAAAACTGCAATCTGGCGATCCTAGAGCGCAATCAAACATTGACGCAATCAACAGGGAAATAAACGCAATTAGCGGCAAGAAAACTCAGCCTGTTGCCAAACCTTCTGGATCTGCGCTTGATGACTTTTTAAGTGGTTCTCAGCCGCAAGAAAAGCCGCTGGTAGAGCGACCTTATCAGCCGGGCGAAAAACGTGCTGAATTGCAAGTTGAAATTGCTGGTGTTGGCAATAAACAGCCTGCGCCTCAAGCACCGCAAGAGCCAACGCTTGGTGAAAAACTTGTTGGGACAGGCGAACTAGCTCTAACTGCGCTTACCGGCGCGGTTGCTCCTATTGTTGGTGGTGCTGCTGGTATTGCTGAAAACGTACTAGGCGGCACATTAGGCACAAAAGAAGGGCTAAGAAAGGCAGAGGAAACCGCAGGCAAGGTTTCTGAGGCTTTGACCTATGAGCCGCGTACAGAGGCAGGGAAGGCCGTTACTGGCCGAGCTATGGAGGCTTTGCAAAAGGCTTTTGAGGCGTCTAAGTTGCCTCCTGTCATGCCAGAGGTTTTGCCTGCTGTCGGGGCGGCCAGAAAGCCGGTTTCTGAGCCTGCGCCAAAGCCAAGGCCAATAACTGAGCGCATAGAGCCTACTGCTGGCAAGCCAAAGCTTTCCGCGTCGGAAGCAACTCAGCAGCTTCAGCAGCAGTTTTACGGCAAGGTAAAAGGCGAGCAAATGGCAGGTATTGGCGCTGCCAAAACTGCCGATAAAGCCATGCTGGACGAAGCTATTGCCAGAGCTACGCCCGAACTCAAGCAAGAACTTAGCAAGATCAAGCCGGGCGATATTAATGTTGAGGCACTTAATCGAGTCATGGAGGCAGATCAGCTTCCGGTGCCTGTTCGCTATACAAGAGGTCAAGCAACACAAGATCCTGTGTTGATTAGCCGCGAACGCAATGAAAGAGGGCTAAAAGAACAGTATGTCGAGCGTTTTAACGAACAGAATCGCGCTTTGCAAGAAAACGCCAACTTAATGAAAGAGCGCGTTGCTCCTGATATTAATACAACAAGTTTTGTCGAGGATGCAGAGGGAGCAATTGGCCGCATGGCTGACCGCATCAAGGCAGACGACACAAAGATTAGCGAAGCATATTCAGCTCTACGTGACTATGGCGCAGGCAAGCTTGAGGTAGATAGCCAATCTTTTGCAAATGGTGCGCTGAAAGCACTTAGTGAGTTTGATGAACAAGAGTTTTTGCCATCTTCTATATTGAATAGGATTAATGCCTACAAAGAAGGCAAAACAATGAACTTTAATCAGTTTGAGAATCTTCGGACTGTGTTGGCTAGAGAAACACGAAAAGCGCAAGCGGCTAATGATGGCAATGCCGTTCATGCGTTGACCGTTGTTCGTAGTGAATTGGAAAAAATGCCTTTGGTTGGAGAAACCGAAGAGGCTAAAGTTTTAGCCGATAAAGCTAGGTCTTTGGCGAAAGCTCAGTTTGATTTACTGGACAAAAAACGATCTACTTACAATCCGCTTTATGCGGATGTAATGAATGGTATTGCAGACACCAAAGACTTTATTCCTAAACTAATAATTAGAGCAAAAAACAAGGATTTTCTTAAAACATTGGAATCTGTTTCTGGTGATGAACAATCATTGCAACATTTGCGTTCAGGAACACTTGATTACATGATTAGGGAATCTACAGACGGCAGCGGCAATTTTATTCCTAAGAAATTTAATAAATTTGTCAACATTCTTGATATAAATAAAAAGCTTGATCCTTTGTTTGGCGATCAAGCCAAAACCATTAGGGCGCTTGGTAATGTAAGTAAAAATGTTGAGGCTATGCCTGCTGGTGAATTTGTAAATAAATCAGGAACGGCGGTTGCTGCTGCGCAAATGCTCAAACAATATGGCAGCAGGTTGGCAGCTCGAGTTCCCGGTGTGGCGGCTGTTGTTGAGCCAGCGCAAGAAATTATGGAACAACGCAGAACGGCAAAAGAAGTTAAGCAAACTTTGAAGCCAGCAGCAGGAGTGCGGCTTTCTGACATAGGGAAGAAAAAATGAGCGTCAATCTTTCGCCGATAGGAAACGGCTTTCAATTCTTTGATACGTTGGGCGATGTGCTTGCTGGTGGTTTTATATATACCTATCAGGCAGGCTCTACAACGCCTCTGGCGACTTATACGACTTCTGCTGGTACGGTAGCCAATACAAACCCGATTGTTCTTGGCACAGATGGCAGGCCGCCACAAGAGATATGGCTAACGGAAGGCTATAACTATAAGTTTGTGCTTGCAGGCAGCGACAACGTAACGATCGCAACTTACGATAACTTGTATGGAATTTTGGGTTCGGCTCCGTCTATTACTCCGGTTCCTACAGGCGCGATCATTATGTGGTCAGGCGCTATTGGATCAATTCCTGCGGGTTATGTAATTTGCGATGGTACTAACGGCACTCCTGACTTGCGCGATAGGTTTATCGTCGGCGCAGGCAATTCTTATTCCGTTGGTAATACTGGCGGTTTTGCAAGTTCTGGCGTTGTTACTAGCTTGGGAACTAACAACCCGCTGTATTACGCACTAGCTTACATTCAAAAGACGTAAGGTGAGCGAAATGTCAGATGTGGATATGTTCAAATATGGGCAGCTTGTAGCTCAAGTGGAAGCATTGGATAAGAAGGTGGATAAGCTAGAAAGAAACATCGAGCAACTGCTGGAGCTGGCCAACAGAGGCAAGGGCGGTATGTGGTTTGGCATGGTCTTTTTGTCTACTGTCAGTTCGGTCATTGGCTACGTTACCAGCGTATTTGTAAAGCATTGATGTGCTTGATCCGGTCAGCATTGGTCTTGCAATCAAAGCGGCGACAACCGCTATTGATATGGCCAAGAAGGGCGTTAAGCTCTACAAAGAGATCAAGTCGACTGCTGGAGATGTATCGGATGTTTTAAAGGATTTAAAGGCTCAGTATCACAAGCTTGTAGATCCTTCTCCAGAACAGAAAAAGCAGTACAACGAAGAAGTAAAAAGAGTACAAGAAATTGCCAAGGCTAACCCGCACGATGTTTTAAATGACATTTGGGAACACCTTGGCAATTTTGTAGATGAGTACGACAAAGTAGTCAAAGCCTATATTGCCGAAGAAGCTTCCGCAAAAGAGCTATACAAGGGCGGCGAGTCTTTAGCTAGAAGGGCGTTGCGCAGGGTAAAGATTAGAACGCAGCTCGATGCAATGCTGGCTGAAGTTCGGCACGAAATGGTGTGGAATACGCCAAGCGAATTGGGGGATGTGTGGACTAGATTCGAAGCTATGTGGCAGACGATTGTTCTTGAGCAAAACGAAGCCCTAGCCTTGGAGGTCAGGAAAACACAGATAGCACAATGGCGACGCAGAAAAGCAATAAACCGAGCAAAGGCACTGGGGGCATGGATTGGGGCAATCCTGTTCGTGGTGGCATGGATGTGGGCGGTTCTAATCCTAATAAGGAAGAGTCAGACATATCAATTGTTGTCGTCATCTGTCTTGCAATAATGGCGTTGACTTTTGTGATTGCAATTCCGTTGCTTGGAATGGCGTACCTAGATATGCACAACGCTACCACTGCGGCAGTTCAAGAAATCAGGAAAATGCGGGAACTTAGGGCGAAGGTTTTAATGATGATGCAGGGGGAATAATGCTTCCGATTGTTGCTGGTATCGTTGCCAACCTTATTAATAACGGGATGCACAAGGTTGCTGACCAAGTTATTGAAAAGGGCGTAGATGCTGTTCAGGAAAAGCTAGGCATAGAGCTAAAGCCAGAGGGCGAGGCCACTCCTGAATACAACGCCAAGCTACAAGAAGAAGCAAACCGCCATGCGGAATTCATGGCAGAGCTTGATGAGAAATCTACTCAGCGAGCTACAGATATGCAAATGGCGGCTATGAACTCAAACGATCCTGTAGTGAGGCGTCATGTTTATTTTTACGGTTGGTTTATTACTATCACATCTTTTATTTATTTCTTTGCGGTATCTTTTGCGCCTATAGAGAACAAGAATCGAGACTTTATCAACATTATTCTTGGCTTCTTAATCGGTACGGCAGTCAATAGCTTGATTCGTTTCTGGTACGGCTCTTCTAACAAGTCACAAGAAGATACCGACAAGAAAATGAAGGAAATAGACAAATGAATCCGTCCAGCCCTTTGTTAGTTGCCGCAAGGGTCAAAGATCCCGATAAATGGCTGCAAGCAATTGTGGAAACTTGCGTAGAGTTTGAAATCAACACTCCGCAGCGCATAGCCGGATTTCTTGCTCAGACTTCGCATGAATCGGCAGGCTATACCATGCTGGAAGAAAACCTGAAATATAAGGCAGCTACGCTGGCGGCTTGCTGGCCTAATCGGTTTGCTGAGATGGGGCCTGATAAGAAGCCTAAAAAGGGCGAAAAGGGGGCGCTTATTCCGACCAAAGTAGCGCATTCGATAGCCGGTAAGCCTGAACTAATTGCGAATATGGTTTACAGCTCCAGAATGGGTAATGGAGCGCCTCAAACGGGCGAGGGGTGGAAATATAGGGGCAGGGGCTTAAAACAGCTCACAGGCAAGGATAATTACAAACGCTGCGGGGAAGCCTTGGGGCTTGATCTTGTGGCCAATCCTGACCTGTTGCTTGAGCCTGTGCCTGCGGCTAGGTCTGCTGGCTGGTTTTGGAAAACAAACAATCTTTCCAAATTTGCAGACGAAGGCGACATAAAAGGAATGACCAAAAAGATTAACGGCGGTTATATTGGTCTTGAGAAACGGCAGGAACTTTACAACAAGATAATGGCAGCGATGCCATAAGGAGCGTAAAAATGGCAACAAACTTTAAGATTGAGCGCGGCGAGAAGTCAGAGAAGGGCGAAAAGCATTACGTTGTTGAGCGCGAAAGTGTTCACAAGGAAGAAATGCGCCGTATTGCCAAGGTAGAAAAGGAGCTAAAGCAGCACGAGAAAATGCCTATGGGCAAGGCTCATCCAAAAAGATAGGCTACTCACAACCCAGTTGATTACAGACCAAAAGTTAATCAAAATATTGGGTTGTTTTCGCCTGCTTGATTATAGCCCTAAGATGCCTAAAGCAATGATGGCCACAAATCCGCAGGCTAGAACAATCGTATCGGGATCAAGCATTTTTTTCCTTTAGCTTGGCCTCAGCATGGCGAACTAATTGTGTGGTTGACCATTTTTTATCCATAAAATAGTGCATTGCATTTACTTCCTCATCCGTCAGCCCTACCCATTCGCGTTCAGGCTGCGCTAGTGCTGCGCGTAGTGCTTCTGCGGCTTCATGACAATAGCGGCCTACAGGAATAAACCTAGTCCCATAACCATCAGGATCAGTAATCTCTAACCTTGTGTCTCTTGGAACGCCAGCGAGCAACTCATGTAGCGGTACTGCATAGGCTTTATCCATTATTCTTCTCCTTTATTTTCCCTCTTGCCCATATTGCGCCATTAAAAAACGACTCATCAAATACATGATGGTTGGCTTCGTTGCGTATCTCATCGTCCGTCAGCCCTATGAACTCGCGCTGTGGTGGGGTGTCGTGTGACGTTTGATCCATCATTACTGTTCGCGCTAATGCTTCGCAGGTTTGACATGGCGTTGGGTCTGTATAAAGCGGCTGTACCCAACCTTTATGGTTAGGATGGCGTTCCTCCCACCAATAGCCATAGTCTTCATTTAATTCGTAATCTCGGTAGTCGTACCCGCCCTCGCCATCAAAAGTTCTCCACGCCACCGGCTC
>JACCDP010126754.1_pt1 | contig 27906 bp, 25 predicted proteins | sample 7445841 | NCBI WGS metagenome assembly JACCDP01 (sample SAMN15323441, study PRJNA562643) | freshwater metagenome | isolation source: river surface water | place: USA:Blue River Watershed | collected 2017-08-17 | reverse complement strand
TGGAACGCCTTTATGGGGCCGATTATGCCGATATGCTGCGGGTGTTGGGCAAAGGAGAACTCGACAAAACGTTGGGCTGGATGATGAAGGAATCTCCGGACGACAGTCACTTGCGGCTGCATCTTGGCGATCGCGATCCAGACGAAGGACTCACGGATATCGCTTATGAAAAAGGTCGTTTCTTTTTGATGATGCTGGAACAGTTGTACGGTCGGAAGGCCTTCGATGAACTGCTCAACCATCATTTTAAACGATATGCGTTTGGCACAGTAACCACCGATTTGTTTTTGGCTGATTTGAAGGCATTTCATGAAAAGAATGCGCAAACCTTGGGTGTGATGTTGTGGTCGAATTTTGAACCTCTTGTAGCGGCATGGATTGATGGTGGGGGTTTGCCGGCCCCAGGCGTGGGTGGATTTCCAAAGTTGGAGAGCAAGGCGTTTCAGCGAGTGGAACAGCAAGTATCGAAGTTTTTGGTGAGTGGGGAGCCGCTTCACTCTGGTTATTCTGTGCCTTGCGATGCTTCAGTGATCGATACCACTGGTTTCACCACGCATCATTGGTTGCATTTGCTGAGACTGTTGCATACACGTGCGGATGGATTGCCCGGACGGTTGTCGCGCGAAGAGATGGCTGGTTTGGATGCGCGTTTTGGTTTCACACAAACTCAGAATGCTGAAATTGCTTGCGATTGGTTTGTGTTGGCGATTCAGAGTGATTACAGGCCTGCATATCAAGCCATGCATGATTTTTTGTTGAAGGTGGGTCGACGGAAGTTTTTGATGCCCATTTATGAGGCGTTGTTGGCGCAGTATGTAGTGAGGGATGGAAAATATGAGCCTGCGTTTGTCCAGGGCAAGGAAATGGCCACGGAGATCTTTTTACAGGCGGAGCCAGGGTATCACTCGGTGGCTGCGCGCAGTTTGCGTGAATTGTTGGGCTTGCCGATTTCTGGGGGCTCAGGGCGATGACGCTGAACTTGAATGCCGGATTTGATACGTTGAACTTGCACCCGCCTTTGGAGGTGATGCATTTGCCTGCTGGTGATGTTTGGATTCAGCGCGATGATTTGATTCACCCGGTGATATCGGGCAATAAATGGCGGAAGTTGGTGGGACATTTGGCGGAGATGTCGGCACAAGGCAAGCGCATTTTGGTCACGTATGGCGGTGCCTACAGCAATCATTTGGTAGCTACTGCCGTTGCTGCGGAGTTGAGCGGTGTAAGGTGTATAGGAATCCTTCGGGGCGATGAACCTTTAGACAATCATTATTTACGGGTTGCTCGCAATGCGGGGATGGAGGTGATTGGGGTGTCGCGCAGTTTGTATCGCGATAAATTGGCATCATTGTCCTGGGTGTTACAGTCGCTGGGAATTGAGGAGGATGCGGTGTATGTGGTTCAAGAGGGTGGAAAGGGCGAGCATGGTTTTGTTGGGTTTGAGGCGGTGGTGGCAGCTTGGCTGAATCGTTCGCTGAAGCTAGAACATATTTTTCATGCGAGTGCCACAGCGACCACGGCGATTGGTTTGCGCAGGGCGATGGACCATGTTGGAATGAACGCAGTAATCCATGCGGTGATGGTGTTAAAGAATGTTGAAGAGCAACAGCAGTTTGCTCACGAGCAGGGTGCCTCAGAGCGCTTGGAGTTTGTTTCGGGCTATGATTTTGGGGGCTACGCCAAAAGTGATGCAGTATTAGCATCGTTTATGGAGGTCGTGCGCACACAGAACAATGGCATTCCTATTGATTTTGTGTACACGGGTAAAGCACTGTTTGCCTTGAATGAGTGGCTATTGTCTGGGATTGACAGTGGTGTATTGAGTTCGGATGCAGCAGGTGTCTATCCTGTGGTATTTTTGCACACAGGTGGTGTGCTGCAGATGAATGGATAGTGAATGTTCCCTTACATGGGGTCTACGTTGCCGGTAATGGCGAGTTGGTAGGTTCTTCCATCTGTAAGTTCTACTTTGATGAATTTTTTGAAATATCCGAAGGCGCCTTTTGTGGTGAAGGCCGCGGTAACGGTGGCGGTTTGATTGGCCTGAATGGGTCCTTTGGTGTAATCTGAGATGGTACAACTGCAGCCAGGTTCAACGCTTTTGATTTCGATGGGTTGCGGTCCGAGGTTTCTCAGGGTAAATTCCGTTTTTGCGGGTTCTGGGGGAGTAACATAGCCGAAGTCGTGAGCGGTTTTTAGCCATTGAACTTGGGGCAATTCGTTTTGTTTGTTGTGCAATCTAATATGCACGGGTTTGTAGATGATGGGTTTTTGTCCGGCCTTGGTGATGGGTTTGATGACTTTGAGGTTGCCTTGTAGAACGAGTTCAACGACTTTGTTATCGGGCGTTTCGAGGTAGGCCTTTTTCACGAAGGTACCGGGCGGTACGTTGTTGGTATTTAGGACAACGGTGATGGAATCGGTGGTGAGGTGTTTCACCATTTCGGGGTGAACCGCATTGATGCAGTGGCAGTCGGTTTGAATTTGTGCGATGTAGAAATCGTCGAGGGAGTTGTTGCGCAGTGCGAATACCACTTCTACCATATCGCCCACGTTCGCATTGACCTCAACAACGGTGGATCCGAGGATTTCAACGGGTTTTGTGAGGGGTTGTTGGGCGAGGAGGGTATTGAGGGAGAGTAGGGTTATTAAAGCGGCGATGAGGTATTTTTTCATGGCAACGTGGTTGGGTTGTGAAGGTAAGACAATCGGGGAAATGGATGTGTTGTACGGGGCAAAAAAAAGACTGGCGAAGCCAGTCTTTTTTGGATTATCGAATGATGATGGGAGAGCGAGGTTGCTCTGGCTCTTTTACCACGTTACCAGAAATGGTGAGGGTAACATCGCCACCGTTGCTCTTTACGAAAATAGATTTGGTAAAGGTTCCGGGTCTGCCTTGGCTGTTGTATTCAGCGGTGATTACAGCTGATTTGCCTGGGGCGATGGCTTCGCGGGGCCATTTTGGTGTGGTACATCCGCAGCTTGCCGATACGTTTGATAGAATCAAGGGTTCGGTTCCGGTATTAACAAATTTGAAATCGTAGCGTGCAATTTGGCCTTCGATGATATTGCCAAAACTGTGCGATGTGTTTTCAAATTTGATGCTGGCGTTGCTGCTTTTGGTGGTAACAGCATTGGGACTGGTTACCACTTGCGCGATGGCTTGGTTACCTACGAGGGCAACGAAAAACAGGGTGCAAGCGACGAGCAGTCTCATTACTTTAATTCGTTATTCTTTGGAGCAGGAGCAGCTTCGGTGTTTACGGTACCGCTGATGATAAGATCAGTAGAAGTGCCGTTATCGAAGTTTACTTTGATTGACTTTTGGAAGAATCCTGGACGACCGTCGGTGCCGTAGCTAGCGGTAACTTCACCTACTTTGCCTGGCATGATGGGGGTTTTGGTGTATTCAGAAGCGGTGCAACCACAAGAAGGGTTAGCGGCAGTGATTACAACAGGTGCTTTGGTTGTGTTGGTGAATCGGAAAGTAACTTCGGCTTTGGGACCCATTTTAATAGAACCAAAGTCGTGTGATTTCTTTTCCCATTTGATACCATCTTCAGTTTGTGCGAAGCTGGTGGTCACAAAAGCCAAAACGGCGGCCAAAAGAGTCAATGTTTTTTTCATGGTGTTAATTTTTTGTGTATAAAGCAAAGTCTGTACCAAAAATTACAGTTTGCGTTTTACTTCTTCAGTTTTGAAGATTTCCAAGTAATCGCCTTCCATGATATCGTTGAATCTTTCCACTTGCAGACCGCACTCGTAGCCTTTGGCAACTTCTTTTACGTCGTCTTTGAAACGCTTCAAAGAAGCCAATTCACCGGTATGGATAACCACACCATCACGCACAACGCGCAATTTGGCTTTTCTTTCGATCATACCCGAAGTTACATAGCAACCTGCAATGGTACCCACTTTGGAAATTTTGAATACTTCGCGGATTTCCACGGTACCGATCACTTTTTCTACCACTTCAGGACTCAACATACCTTCCATCGCGGCTTTGATTTCGTCGATGGCTTGATAGATAACTGAGTAGGTACGGATATCGATTTCTTCGTTTTCGGCGATTTGTTTTGCTTTTGCAGAAGGACGAACCTGGAAACCAACGATGATGGCATCGGATGCAGAGGCCAGCAATACATCGCTCTCTGTAATTTGACCAACACCGCTGTGAATTACGTTTACTGCGATTTCTTCGGTGGTCAATTTGAGCAATGAATCGGAAAGTGCTTCTACAGAACCATCCACGTCACCTTTTACGATCAACTTCAATTCTTTGAAGTTTCCTACGGCCAAACGACGACCGATTTCATCCAGGGTGATGTGGCGTTTGGTACGGATACCTTGTTCACGCACCAACTGAAGGCGTTTGTTTGCGAGGGCTTTTGCTTCGCTTTCGTCATCGAACACCACGTAGGCGTCACCGGCGGTAGGGGCATCGGAGAAACCGAGCATTTTCACCGGGGTACTTGGTGGAGCGAAATCAATTTTACCTCCGCGTTCGTTGAACAGCGCACGTACTTTGGCATAGTATGGACCAACGACCACGTGATCGCCGATGCGTAAGGTTCCGGTTTGTACGAGCATGCTACATACAATACCACGTCCTTTTTCTTGGGTAGCTTCAATTACGGTTCCTTTGGCTCTCCGGTTAGGGTTTGCTTTAAGATCCATCATTTCAGCTTCCAACAATACTTTTTCGAGTAGTTTGTCTACGTTGAGACCTTTTTTCGCAGAGATTTCTTGACACTGGAATTTACCACCCCAATCTTCTACGAGTATGTTCATGGCTGCCAATTGTTCGCGGATTTTGTCTGCGTTGGCACCATCTTTATCAATTTTGTTGAATGCGAATACCATGGGAACGCCAGCAGCTTGTGCGTGGGCGATGGCTTCACGGGTTTGCGGCATCACCGAGTCGTCTGCAGCAATCACGATGATGGCCAAATCCGTTACTTTGGCACCCCTTGCACGCATCGCGGTGAACGCTTCGTGTCCGGGAGTATCCAAGAACGTTATTTTCTTACCATCAACCAGGGTTACTTCATAGGCACCGATGTGCTGGGTAATACCTCCGGCTTCACCTGCAATTACGTTTGCTTTACGGATGTAATCGAGCAACGATGTTTTACCGTGGTCAACGTGACCCATTACGGTAACGATTGGGGCGCGAGGCAGCAAATCGGCTACATCATCCATTTCGTTATCAGCCGCTTCGATTTGTGATTCGGCATCCACGAATTCCACTTGGAATCCGAAGTTATCGGATACAATTTGGATGGTTTCCGCATCCAAACGTTGGTTAATAGAAACGATCAAACCAAGCATGAAACAAGAAGAAATAACTTGAGTTACGCTGGTATTCATCATGGTTGCCAATTCATTGGCAGTGAGGAATTCGGTAACCTTCAGGATTTTGCTTTCTTTTTCTTTGCGGAGATTGGTTTCTCTGCGGTCGTTGGCGCGATCCTCTTTGTTCTTCTGCTTGATCTTTTGCTTCATACCACGCGACCTACCGGCATTGCCCATTTGTCCCATCGTATTTCTCACCTTCTGCTGAACAGCTTCTTTGGTGATTTCTGCTTTGGGGGCTGTGCGGTTGTCGGTACCGGTATTGGCGGTAGTTTGGTCTTGTTTAACGCGTTCTTGCACGGCTACTTTTTCGGTACCGGCCGCTTTGCGTTTGCGTTTGCGTTTTTCGCGAAGATCATCGCGAGCTTCTCCGGCCAGTGACTTAACACCGGTGGGTGCTACGGTTGGCAGGTTTATTTTTCCGAGGACTTTGGGTCCAGAGAGTACTTCGAATTTGGTATCGATTTTCTCGATATCATTGTCATCGTGTTCGGATGTTTCGGTTGCAGAGGGGGTGGTATCTTCCGCGGCTACTTCTACGATGGGTTCAGCGGGTGTTTCTACCGCGGGGGTAGGTGGCGCTTCTACAAGAACGTCGGGTGTTGGGGTTTCAACAACTTCAGGCGTAGGTTCAGCAGCGGGTGTTTCTACTGTTGGGGCTTGAACTTTTGACTTTGTTGTTTTGGGGGCTTCAACCTTGGTTTCTTCGGCTGCGGGAGCTTCTACTTTGGGTTTTTTGCTTCCCCCGATATCGATTTTTCCAAGGATTTTGGGCCCTTGGACTTCTTCTGTGCGGGTAACTACCTTTTCGGTTGCTGGCTCTGGCGTTTTCACTTCAGGCTCAGCCACTGTTTTGGGAGCGGGTGTATTGATTTTTGCGGCGGGCGCAGCCACGGGTGGCGGGGTGGGCTTGTTATCGCGGTTGGTTTTCAACAGCTTTGCCTCGTCTTTGGCCGCCTTGTCCGCTGAAAATTCGCGAAGCAATGCTTGATACATGTCTTCGGTGATTTTCGTTGTGGGTTTGGGCATTACATCGAAGCCTCGCTGATTGAGTACATCGGCAAGGACTTGGAAGCTTCGATTCAACTCGGTGGCTACTTTTGCTAAACGGTATTCCGCCATATTTTCTTTCAAAATTAGTTCTATTGACAATAAATTCCCAAGGTTTGCCACAATTCAGGGATTGAATGGTGGCGGTTTTAACCAAATCCCCGCAGCCTTGGGGTCTGCGGGGATTTGGGTGAATTATTTAGTCTTCGAACTCAGTTCTCAGGATCTTCTGTACTTCGATGATGGTTTCCTCTTCAAGTTCGGTTCTGCGCATCAAATCTTCCACTGGGGTATTGATAACAGACTTGGCTGAATCCAAACCAATTTTCTTGAATTCTTCGATGATCCAAGTATCGATTTCGTCCAAGAATTCGTCCAAATCCACATCGTCCTCGTCGTTGGTGGTAACGGCCATTCTGTACACTTCAATTTGATAACCTGTTAATTTACCGGCCAATTTGATGTTGTGTCCGCCTTTACCAATGGCCAAAGAAACTTGGTCAGCATCCAAGAATACATCGGCTGTTTTCTTGTCATCGTTCAACTCAATGCGAGAAATCGCAGCGGGTTGCAATGAACGTTGGATGTAGAGGTTGGTGTTGGTGGTGTAGTTGATTACATCGATGTTTTCGTTGCGCAATTCACGCACGATACCGTGGATACGGGCACCTTTAACACCTACGCAAGCACCTACTGGATCGATGCGATCGTCGTAACTTTCTACAGCTACTTTCGCACGCTCACCGGGTTCGCGAACCACTTTTTTGATGGTGATCAAACCATCCAAAATTTCAGGTACTTCCAATTCGAACAATCGCTCCAAGAACTCGGGCGAAGTACGAGAAAGGATGATTTTTGGTGATCCTTTATCCATCTCCACTTCATGAATCACGGCGCGAAGGGTATCGCCTTTTTTGTACATATCGCGGGGGATCATGTGCTCTTTGGGGAGAGACAATTCATTGCCTTCATCGTCAAGAACCATGATTTCGCGTTTCCAAACATTGTATACTTCGCCGGTGATGATTTCACCGCGCTTATCCTTGTATTTTTTGAACAGCTCATCTTTTTCCAATTCGATGATGCGACTCATCAAGGCTTGGCGGGCGTTCAAAATGCTACGGCGACCGAAATCATCGAGGAAAACCTGTTGGATACAATCTTCACCTACTGCGTAGTCGGGCTCGAGGGTTTGTGCCTCAGACAGCGCGATTTGCAAGTTGGCGTCTTCCACTTCCCCTTCCTCAACGATGAGGCGAAGGTGGTACATTTCGATGTCACCGGTTTCGGTGTTGATGATGATGTCGAAGTTGGCATCGTTTCCGTATTTCTTTTTCAGAATGTTGCGGAATACGTCTTCAAGTACGCGCATCATGGTGGCGCGGTCGATGTTCTTGAACTCCTTAAATTCGGAGAAACTCTCCACAAGGTTGATGCCGAGATCTTTTGCCTTGACTTTCATATTATTTGAAGCTGATTATGATGGTTGCAGATTGAATGAGTGAATAGGGAATTTCGTGGGTAACCTCAACAGATTTTTTGCCTTTTTCTTTGACGGTTTCAACCACGATGAACGTATCGTTTTCTTTGATTTCCAATAACTTACCGATGAGTTGTTTGTCGCTAAGTTGGAATTCAAACGACCTTCCCACGTGTTTGGTGTATTGTTTGCGGTTCACCAGCGGCCTTTCGGCACCGGGCGAAGAAATTTCAAACGTGAATGCCTCATCGCTCAAGTCTGAGTCTTCTTCGTCGATCTTTTCAGAGATGTGACGGGTGAAATCAGACAGGGTTTTCATGGATAGGGGCTCTTCACTGTCTACATAGAACTGAAATAACTTGGCGGGACCCGTAGTTTGGGCCACCAAGAACAATCCGAAAGCCGGGGCTTCCTGTTCGATGAGGGCGGTGAGTTTCTGTATTACGTTTGCCATAGTCAACAAAAAAGGGGACTGCTTTTGGCTTGTCCCCTTCCTAAGGTTAATTGGAAAAGTGTTGCAAATATACTACATTCCAAGGAGAAATCCAAATTAGTTCAACACTTTGGCTTCTATGATGGCGATGTCGCGGGTGGGACGATCCTGCATGTTCGTGGGTTGGTTTTCGATGGCAGAAAGCACGTGGTATCCTGAGATCAATTTCCCGAAAACGGTGTAGTTGTTATCGAGGTTGGGTGCACCACCCCAGTTGGCATATCGTTTTTTGTCGATGTCGGGAATTTCAGCATACAGCTTCTCGATGATGGGGTTCATTTTTTCCTTTACCTCCAATTCGATGGCACGCAGGCCGGCCATGTTGCCGCTCTGACTCATGATTTGACCATTTCTAACGGTTTCGGCGTTGGCGGGGTCTTTGCGGAAGAGTTCAAAGGCGATGGTTTCCAGGGCTTGTTTGTATTGGGCTTCAGGAACTTTGGTTCCGGTAACGATGAAAAATTGTGAGCCGGAGCTGTTTTTCATGGGGTTGATATCGTCGCTCTGACGGGCAGCGGAGAGCGCGCCTCTGAAGTGCCTGTATTCGCTTTTGATTTCGCTGGGCACGGTGTAACCGGGTCCGCCATCGCCAAGTTGGGCTGTGGGTGCGGCACCTTTTGATTTGGGATCTCCACTTTGCACCATGAAATCTTTGATTACGCGGTGAAACAATACACCATTATAGAATCCACTGTTTACCAATTTGATGAAGTTCTCACTGTGTTGTTTTTGCTCTGGGTTTAAGGCAAGAACCATATCGCCCACGGTGGTTTTGATTGATACGCGCGTCCAATTTTCTGGGGCGGTAGAATCGCTGTAGTCGGGACCGGTCGACTGCTGAGCTGTTGCTGTGGCAGAGTCGGTAGATTTGGAATCGCTTCCGTTATTGCAGGCGCTAAAGCACAACAGGGCCAAGGGAAGGGCGATGCGTGTAATGTGTTTCATGGGTAATTTGTTTTTCAAGTATACGCGTTGGCGATGATTATTTGAATTGAATGATCTCTTCTGTTTCAAAATATTCCACAAGATGCTGACGCATCAGACTCTCTTGTTCGAGGTAGCCGAGGTTGGGCAAAGGCGTTACATTTTCCCAAGCAGGCCAGCCATTTTTGTCGAATCCCACATGCTTGTAATACCCGCTGTAGCTCAAGATTTTACAGGTTGCGATGTGCATGAGGTGGACTTTCTCTTCTTTGGTAAAGGGCTTGTCGCGCAGTTCCCCCAATTCTCGTATCCCCACCAGAAATAGGATGGCATTGAGATCGGGCTTTTTCTCAAAATTCTCTTCCACAAAGGCCACAACTTGTAACCATTTATCCCTGATTTCGTGCATTAATCCATCGGCCATTCTACCCACAAAGGTCAACAATTTATGGGCAGGTGTGTTAAGCGTGGCGTAATTTTTGTAACATTGGGACAAGAAAATAATCATATGGCATCACCCAAGAGTTTTTTAGTTCCATTGTTTGAGCGAGCGAAGAACGTGACCGATGTGTTGATTTTGAAACGGGCACGGGCTAAGAAATGGCAGGACAGAACGTTAAAGAAGATGTTATTTCACGCCAGGAATACAGAATTTGGCAAATTGCATCAATTTGAATCGCTGTTGATCGCAGAGGACACGACTGCCCAATTCAAAAAAACAGTGCCCATTACTGATTACGAAGGGATGCACAGTTGGTGGCAGAGGGAGTATGGCGGGGAGGACAATGTGACATGGCCGGGCAGTACCAAATATTTTGCTTTGAGTTCTGGGACCACGCAAGGGGCGAGTAAGTATATTCCAGTAACCCAGGATCAGTTGAAATCGATCGCGCGGGCGAGTCGCCGTCAGTTGTTTGCCATTGCCAAAACCGACGTGCCCAAGGATTTCTTCACCAAAGACTATTTGATGATTGGAGGGAGTACGGATTTGAGTTTTGACGGACAGAAATATTCGGGTGATTTGAGTGGTATTACCACGTTGAATTTGCCGTTTTGGATAGAGCGTTTTGCCAAGCCCACGGAGGAAATCAAGCGGGAGAAAGATTGGCATCACAAGTTAGAGATTATGGTGAGTGAGGCGCCGAAGTGGGATGTGGCGATGGTGGCTGGCGGACCGGCATGGGTAAAAATGTTGTTCGAGCGTATCATTGAGCGATACAACTTGAAGAACATCCATGAAATATGGCCACATTTGAGTGTGTACACTTGGGGTGCAGTGTCGCTTACGCCCTACAAGGACCAAATTGATGCGATGCTGGGCAGGCCGATTTATTATTTTGAGACTTATTTGGCCAGTGAAGGTTTTATTGCGAACCAAACCAAATTGAGCAGTGCGGGGATGGGCTTGGTGTTCCGCAATAAAATGTATTTTGAGTTTGTGCCGTTTAACGAGACAAATTTTGATGAGGCGGGGGATATTTTGCCGGGGGCTGAGGCCTTGGATATTGACGAAGTGGAGGCGGGCGTGAGCTATGCCATTGTGATCACCACTTGTGCCGGTGCATGGCGATATTTGATTGGTGATGTGGTTGAGTTTACGGATGTGGATGCTTGTGAAATCAAAATTACAGGAAGAACCAAGCAGTATTTGAGTTTGTGCGGCGAGCATTTGTCGGTAGAGAATATGAACCGGGCCACCCAGGCATTGGGCAAGGCGATGGGCTTTCCCATTCCGGAATTTACGGTGAGGGGGTTGAAGCACGAGGCGGGGGAAATGGGACACCGATGGTTTGTGGCTTATCCTGCTGGGGTTGAAAAGCCGGATGCGGACAAGGCCCAGCAATTATTGGATGAGGCGTTGGTGGTGTTGAACGACGACTATGCTACGGAGCGCAAGCATGTTTTGAAGCGGATGGAGTTGTTTTGGCTGCCGGAGTCGGACTTTTTAGACTTCATGGATCAGCGGGGCAAGATTGGTGGACAGGCGAAGTTTCCGCGGGTGATGCCTGAGGCTGTTTACAATGAGTGGTTGTCGTTTTTGGGGAGTCGATACCAAAGGGATACTTTTGCATAATGCAAACAGAATCGAGTTCGAACCATCGGAATTTGGAGCAGTTGGATTTTCTATCGTTGGTGCAGGGCATCAACAGGGAGGATGCTTTATTGAGTGCACGGGTGGCGAGCGAAGCGAGCCACATCGCGGCGTTGTGCGAGTTGGTCTTTGATCGATTAAATGCGGGCGGTCGGTTGTTTTACATGGGCGCGGGTACCAGCGGTCGGTTGGGTATTGTAGATGCCAGCGAATGTCCGCCAACCTATGGAGTTCCTTTCGATAAAGTCATCGGTATCATTGCCGGTGGCGATGGGGCCATTCGCAAGGCGGTGGAGTTTGCAGAGGACGATGAGGAACAGGGTTTCCGCGATTTGGAAGCGTACGGTGTCAACGAAAAAGATGTGGTGATTGGCATTGCCGCATCGGGTAGAACCCCTTACGTGATTGGTGCTTTGAGAACATGTAGGTCAAAAGGCATCGCCACGGGCGGTGTAGTTTGCAACAAAGAGAGTAAGATGCGCGCGGTTTGCGACGTATGTGTTGAGGTGGAGACGGGTCCAGAATTTGTGACGGGCAGTACGCGGATGAAAGCGGGAACGGCCACCAAAATGGTGCTCAACATGATTACCACGAGTGTGATGATTCGGTTGGGACATGTGAAGGACAATAAGATGATTGATATGCAGTTGACCAATCACAAGTTGATTGCGCGGGGCACAACCATGGTGATGGAGGCAACGGGGTTGGCTGAGGAAGAGGCGAAGTCGAGGTTGCTCGCTGCGGGGTCTGTTCGCAAGGCGGTAGACCAATGGCAATTGGATCAGGGTTAAGCTATTAGGCCAGGATTTCCCAGGTTCTATCGGCCAGTAATCGCACGGTATTTAGGAAGGTGTAGGGTGCATTTTTGCCCCATTCATAGGGTGCTACCATGCTAAGTACTTGGCTACCATCGTCTTTTTGGTATACATGATAGATGCCATGGATAACGGGCTCAAAATTGATATCGGCTTTGTAGATGGCATGGGATAGTGCCAACCGATCTTCAATGGCTTTGGCTTGCTTCATCAGCAATTCTGCTTGCTTTTTAAGCATAGAAATTTGCTGTTCGGCTTGGTGCTGCATGCTCTCGTGGGCATTGGCCACCAACATGCGCTTATCGATGGGTTCGATTTTTGGGGAGCTGACACTCAGGGCATAGGGCGCGTTGTGCGCATCGCCTTGAAACAGGGCGTCTTTCAACACCAGTGGCCGGTTGTCTTGGGGCGATTCTTGAGCGGTATCTTGTGGTTCGTTGGCCAGCATGATACGTTTAACAACTCAACGGGCAAATTGTTCCTGAGCCCAATCTTTCTGTAGCAACAATTCTGCGATTTGGATGGCGTTGGTGGCGGCACCTTTTCTCAAATTGTCTGAAACTACCCACAGATTGAGGGTGTTTGATGCGCTATCGTCTCTGCGAATTCTACCCACAAACACATCGTCTTTGTCGTGACAAGTAATGGGCATGGGATAGAGGTTTTCGGCGGGATTGTCTTGGAGCGTAACGCCGGGTGCTTGGCTGAGTTGGGACTTTACTTCTTCCAAATCAAAGGGATGCACAAATGAGGCGTTGATGCTTTCTGAATGGCCGCCCATGGTGGGGATTCTCACGGTGGTTGCGGTGATATTCAGTTGGGGGATTTCCATGATTTTGCGCGTTTCCACCATCATTTTCCATTCTTCTTTGGTGTAGCCATTGTCCATAAACACATCGATATGCGGCAGTGCATTGAAATCAATGGGGTGGGGATAAACCGTATCACCAATGGTATTGCTGCGCTCATTGAGCAATTGGGACACCCCTTTTTGGCCGGTACCGGTAACGCTTTGGTAGGTGCTTACCACCACGCGCTGCAGTTGATAGGCATCGTGTAGGGGTTTTAGGGCAACCACCATTTGGATGGTAGAACAGTTGGGGTTGGCGATGATTCGGTGCTGGGGTTGGATGGCGTTTGGATTCACTTCGGGTACCACCAAAGGCACAGAGGGGTCCATGCGCCATGCGCTTGAGTTGTCGATGACAAATGTGTTGTTGGCTGCAAATTTGGGTGCCCATTCGGTGCTCACACTACCGCCAGCGCTGAAAATGGCGATATGGGGTTTTGCATCCACCGCTTGTTGCAGGGATAGAATGGGATAGTCTTTGCCTTTGAACGTGATAATTTTTCCGACGCTTCTTTCAGAGGCGGTGGGCAATAATTCTGTAATGGGAAAATTGCGTTCAGCAAGTACTTCGAGCATTTTTGTGCCAACCAATCCGGTGGCACCAACAACAGCAATTCTCATGGTTAGTGTGCTTGTAGGGGGGTATTGTCTGGTGGGGTAGACGGCAAGGTTTCTGTGGTTACATCTCCGGGTTTTGCGGTGGATGAATCCTTGGAGCTTGAGTCTTGATACAGGTCTTGGAACATGGCTTCGTTGCTTAAGCTATCCAATGAATCTTGGGTGTTTTTTTCGGCTTCGTTGAAAGCACCTTCGGGGTTGTTAGAACAGGCCGCAGCGCCTAGGGCGATGCAGCAAATTACGGCAAAGGGGAATTTATATTTCATGGTTACCAAATTTCTAGGGTTTCAAGGAGATCATTCCAAAGGTCGTAATTTTTCATACCCACCACGGATTCTTTTTCACAATCCACGGAAATGGCCTCAGCTTGTAGGTCTTTGATGGCTTGTGGTGATGTGGTGGAGGGGTTTACCTTGATGATGTTGAGGGGAGGATTTATTCCAAGCACGGTGGCGGTATCCCCATCAAGGGTAATCCATTCGTAGTTGGGATTGGTTAGGGTTTGTTGCCAGAAGGCAAGGTCTTCGGATTTACACTCGATGGCCTCAACGGGTAGAATATCGCACCAACTGATGGCGGTATCTTTGAGCGTTGGGTTGTATAGTTCAAGGGTGAGTTTGGGTCCGGCACACCAGCCGATAATTTCTTGTACGTTGCCCAGGGGAATTTCTCCTACGCGGAATCCAATCCACTCGGCCATGGCTGCGGCCGCATAACGTGCATCGGAGAGGTCTTGGATATGGTTAAATTTAATTTTCATCGCATAAAAAAGGGCTGCAATTGCAGCCCTTTGATTTTGTTATACCAACAATCGGTAGGGCTCTTCTAAGAATTCTTTGAGTGTTTTGAGGAATTGTGCACCCATAGCACCATCCACTACACGGTGATCACAGCTAAGGGTCACCTTCATGGTTTTAACGGGTTTGATTTCGCCATTGACAACGCCAACAGTATCTTTCACTGTTCCTACGGCTAGGATACAAGCGTCTGGCGGATTGATGATGGCAGTGAATTCGTCAATGCCAAACATGCCCAAGTTACTGATGGTAAAGGTATTGCCTGTCCAATCTTGTGGCTGCAATTTCTTTTCCTTGGCTTTTTTGCCGTATTCTTTCACTTCACTGCTGATTTGGCTAAGCGATTTGTTGTCGGCAAAGCGAACTACAGGAACCAACAATCCATCTTCTACAGCCATGGCCACGCCAATGTGGATGTGGTGGTTGTAGCGGATTTTGGTGCCTAACCAGCTTGAGTTGATATTGGGGTTTTTGCGCAACGCAGCCGCTGCAGCTTTGATCACTAAGTCGTTCATGGAAATCTTCACATCGCTCACGGTGTTCATTTGCTCGCGGGCTTGTGTGGCTTTGTCCATGTTGATTTCCAAGGTAAGGTAGAAATGCGGCGCCGAGAATTTGCTTTCACCAAGGCGCGCTGCAATGGTCTTGCGCATTTGAGAAACATTCACTTCGTGGAAGCTTTCGGTTCCAGAAGCTACTGCTACAGTAGCCGTTGCTTTGCTACTTGCTGCAGGGGTAAAGGTTTCAATGTCTTTCTTTACGATTCTGCCATTCTCGCCACTGCCTTGGATTTGGTTGATGTCGATGCCCTTCTCTTCTGCCAATTTTTTGGCCAAAGGACTGGCTTTCAAACGCTCGTCGTTACTGCTAGCAGCAGGTGCTGGGGAAGGAGTTGCGGTTTGGGCAGCGGGAGCTGCTGGTGTAGCCACGGGAGCAGCTTCAACCACAGCAGCGGCGGGTGCCGGTGCAGCGGGAGCTGAACCCAAGAGGGATTGGAAATCTTCGCCAGGGTTTCCCACAACGGCAATGATGCTATCCACGGGAGTAGCATCGCCCTCGTTCAAAGCCAAGTGAAGGATCGTGCCTTTGGCATATACCTCCATGTCCATCGTGGCTTTGTCGGTTTCAACCTCAGCCAAAATGTCTCCGCTTTTTACGGAATCACCTACTTTGTAGTTCCACTTAACGATGACACCTTCTGTCATGGTGTCGCTCATCTTGGGTAATCTAACAACTTCTGCCATAATCGTATTGACTTGCAAACTTACGCGTTTTTTACTTCTACAAGGTATTTCGACCTCGGATTTTATCAATTCTTGTGGAGTTTTTCGGGGATTTTGGTGTCTACTGCTTACAATAAGTGTCAATTTAACGCTTGTGGGATGGTTCGGTTGCCATCATTTGGATTGTTGCTGAAAAATTTTAAGATAATTCCGTTTGGCGCATAGCATAACCGCATGAATCGGTTAAATTTGCCCAACCCCTTATTAATCCATGAGTTCAGCATTTGTATACGAAGATTTTTTGCGGCATGTACTGGCCCACGGCGACCATAAATCGGACAGAACCGGAACGGGCACTGTGAGTGTGTTTGGCGGACAGTTGCGCTTTGATTTGCAGCAGGGATTTCCGTTGATTACCACCAAAAAGGTGCATTTGAAAAGTATCATCTACGAACTTTTGTGGTTTTTAAAGGGTGAAACCAATATCGCTTACCTCAAAGAGCACGGGGTGAGTATTTGGGATGAATGGGCCGACGCGGAAGGCAATTTGGGACCTGTTTATGGCAAGCAGTGGCGCTCTTGGGAGGCCAAGGATGGCAGTGTGATCGACCAGATTTCTGAAGCTTTGTCTTTGATTAAAAACAGTCCGGATAGCCGTCGAATTTTGGTCAATGCGTGGAATGTGGGAGAAATCAAGCAAATGGCTTTGATGCCTTGTCACACCATGTTTCAGTTTTATGTGGCCAATGGCAAACTGAGCTGTCAGTTGTATCAGCGAAGTGCAGATTTGTTTTTGGGTGTGCCGTTTAACATCGCGAGTTATGCTTTGTTGACGTTGATGATGGCGCAGGTTTGCGGTTTGCAGCCCGGTGATTTTGTGCATACGTTTGGCGATGCCCACATCTATAGTAACCACATGGAACAAGTTCAATTGCAGTTGTCGCGTGAACCCAGGCCATATCCAACCATGAAATTGAATCCTGACGTCAAGGATTTGTTCGATTTTACTTTTGAAGATTTCATGCTCGAGGGATACGATCCTCATCCCGGAATCAAAGCACCAGTTGCTATTTAACCGGTTAATTCGTCGAACAGTAACCCAAATCCGATGATATTCCTAAAGTGCATTCGTAAGTTTGCATCTTTATGAATTGTCGATGGCATAACCTTTTGGGTGCGATGGGCGGCATTCTCCTGGGCTTTTCGGTGCCTAGTTTACATGCGCAAACCCCAACGCAAAAAGCGAGTATCAGTGGCTACCTTCGGGAGAAGAGCAGCGGTGAGATGCTCGGAAATGTGGTGGTCGCAGCGGCCCCCAGCAATACCAGAACTTTATCCAATAGCTATGGCTTTTTTTCAATTACGTTGACGAAAGGTCAGTCGCAGTGGGTGTATTTTCGGTTTCCAGGATTCTATGCTGATAGTTTGTATTGGACAGCGAAAGCGGATACGGCGGTAAACATTGAGTTGGGTGCGATGCAGTCAGTGGAGTCCATGGGCGCTGTTGAAATTCGCGCAAAAAAGACCACCATTGCGGATCGGGCCGATATGAGTCGAATTGATATTCCGGTTCAGCAAATCAAAGAGATTCCGGCGCTGTTGGGTGAAAAGGATGTGATGAAGGTGATTCAGTTAATGCCTGGGGTGCAAAAGGGGGGTGAAGGACAGTCGGGCATTTATGTTCGAGGTGGGGGCCCGGACCAGAATTTGATTGTGTTGGACGAGGCGATTGTTTACAATGCGAGTCATTTGTTTGGTTTCTTTTCGTTGTTCAATGGTGATGCTTTGCGGAGTGTTGAGTTGGTGAAAGGTGGATTCCCATCGAGGTACGGCGGTCGATTGTCGAGCGTCATCGACATGAACATGAAGGAGGGCAATAACAAGAAATTTGCTGGTGAGGTGGGTATTGGAATCATCAGCTCTCGGGCGGTATTTGAAGGTCCGATCGTCAAGGGGAAAAGTTCTTTCATGATATCGGGTCGAAGGACCTATTTGGATGCGTTGGTGCAGCCATTGATCATGGCCAGCACGAATGGTGCCAATGCGGGGTATTATTTCTACGACATGAATGCCAAGGCCAATTACATTTTATCGAACAGGGATAAATTGTATGTGTCGGGATATTTTGGGAGGGATAAGTTCTATCTGAACGATAAGCAGGATCAATCGCAGTTCAAGACCAATTTCGGCTGGGGTAATCGCACGCTCACGGGGCGTTGGAATCATCAATTCGATCCCAAAACTTTTGCCAATGCGGCATTGATTTACAGTCATTATGATTTGAGCATCAATATTTTACAAAAGGAAAATGATACGAGTCAGTTCGAGTTGGGTTATTCCAGTACGATCAATGACTACGGCGTGAAATATGATGTAGATTACCGTCCAAATCCAAAGCACATGGTGAGGGCTGGTTTTTCTACCATCAACCACCAATTTAGTCCGAGTGCAATCGTCCTCAAAGTGGGTAAGGATTTTAATTTTAACCGGAAAATTCAGGTCATCAACACTTATGAGAGCGGTGTTTATGTGGAGGATCAATGGCGAGAGGGGGCATGGAATTTTTATCCGGGTTTGCGACTGAGTCATTATGTGGTGGATGGCAGGCAGTGGATAAATCCTGAGCCAAGGATGAGTTTGGCCTATAACATTCGCAAGGATTTGGCGTTGAAGGGCAGTTATGCTTTGATGAATCAGTACATTCATTTGTTGAGTAGCACGGGGATTGGGTTGCCAACCGATTTATGGGTACCGGCCACTGCCAACGTGAAGCCGATGCAAAGTCAGCAGTTGGCTGCGGGTGTAGCGAAGGACTTCAACAAGGGCTATTCATTGAGTGTGGAGGGGTATTACAAGACGATGACGAATGTGATTACCTACAAAGAGGGTGCGTCGTTCTTGTTGGGCGATGATTTTTTCAATCCAGGGGTTCCCACAAACAACAAAGCATGGGAGAGTCAAGTGACCAGTGGATTGGGATGGAGTTATGGGGCAGAGGTGTTTTTGCAAAAACAGGTGGGTAAGTTGAGCGGTTGGATTGGATATACATTGAGTTGGACGCAATTGCAATTCGACGAGGTAAATCAGGGAATGAAATATTATGCCAAATACGATCGCAGGCATGATGCTTCTATTGTATGCATTTATCGATTGAACAAGTTGTTTACGGCTTCCGCGACTTGGGTCTATGGCACGGGCAATGCGATCACCATGCCTCAGGGATATTTGCGGAGTTCAGGACATTATATGGGGTCATTCCCAGAGGTTTGGGATGCGGTGAGTGGCATTTTCAATAATGAGTTGATTGATTATGGCAAGCGCAACAGTTTCAGGATGGAGGCCTATCATCGATTGGATGTGGGTTTACAATTCAAAAAGGAGAAAACCAAAGGGATTCAAACCTGGGAATTGAGTTTTTATAATGCCTACAATCGGTACAATCCTTTCTTTTATTACGGACAAATGAATGATGCGGGTACGGAAAGAACCTTGAAAAAGGCCACCTTGTTCCCCATGATTCCTTCATTAAGTTGGACCTTTAAATTTCGGTAATTAGTTTATGAAAAATCATTTTTATCATTGGGTATTGGGGTTGCTATTGGTGGCAACAACAGGTTGTTACGACCAAGATGCCACGGTGGATTTACCCACATATAATAAGCGCACTGCTATCACTTGTTATTTATCCCCCAAAGATCCGAATATCACGGTTGAATTGGGACATACGTTGCCCTATTTTGGCAAGCAGACCAATGAAATTCCCCGCATCGGGGATGCTGCTGTAACCATCACGGATGTAACGGATGGTAAATCGATAAGGATTCCGTTCGACTCTAGCATTATGTTGTATCGCATTCGCGCATTTGCATTGCCGATAGTGAATGGTCATACGTATCGTTTGGAAGTGGTGTTGAAGGATGGAACTTCTTATTTGGCGACATCTACTGTGCCTCCTGCAGTGAAAGATGACGATTTGAAGTTTGGGGCTTATCGCATTGGTAAGCTCACGACAAATTCATGGGGTGGTCAGGAAGTGAATGTGGGTTTGGAGTTAAAATCAGCGACCACTTTGAATGGGTATTACTATGCCCCCAAATTTGAGGTGGTATTGGAGGATGGCTTGGGCGACTTTTACGGAACCGAATTGTATTTCAGTAATGAGGGCATTGCCGAGGGTAAAACCGGGGATACCTTGCGTTATATTTTCAACGATCGCATATTTATGAATGGATTTGGTGGTGGGGGAACCGCCACAGATCCTTTGATTTTGCGCGAGGCATCGGGTGCATTTTGGGTGATGGACGAAGCGTACAAGGAGCGCTATCTACGTGATTTGCAGATTTCAGACAATCCGTTCGCAGAGCCCGTGTTGTTGTATTCAAATTGGAGCAATGGCGCTGTAGGCGCTTTGGGTTCTTACGATTGGGTAGAAGCAACCTTGGTGCCCTAATTCCACTATTATAGTCATGTGGATTCATTGATTTGCGAGTCGGGGCGGCTTGTTTGAATTTCGTATGGCATGTTGGACGCATTTTTTACCCCCATTGATGAGTCGATTTGGGCCCCTCACCGTGATCGCAAGGAAACGGTAGGAGGCAAGTTATTGGTTCACGGGAAGTCATTTCCAAAATTGAAGAAGGTCAAATTGGCCTTGATTGGCGCTGGTGCTGCGGCCGATGCTTTCCGGAAATCTATGTACCGGTTACAGTGGCGATTTGGCGATTTGGTGATGGCCGATTTGGGGAATTTGGTTGAGACGGAGGATGAGACGCAGCGACAGTTTGCGTTGAGTGAGGCAATGGGAGAATTGTTGGGGATGGGTATTCAAGTGGTGGTTGTGGGTGGTGGATCGAGTTTGATGTATGGACATTACAAGGCCTACAGACAGCATGATACACCGGTAGAAATTGTGCAGGTAACACCGGGTATAGACATGGAGGAGGGAACACCTTTGCGTTCAATTTTGGTAGAGAAGCCATCCAATTTGTTCAATATTGATTTCTTGGGAACCCAGGCGTATTATATTTCGGAGAGTACTGCGGCGTTGTTGGAGAAAATGTATTTTGAAAATCACCGTTTGGGTGAGGTTCGGGATGCGATTGAGGAAACGGAGCCCATTTTACGAAGCGCTCACATGTTGCAGTTTGATATGAACGCCATTCGGAAATGCGATGCCCCCTCCACGATTTTGGGATCGCCCAACGGATTGTATGCGGAGGAAGCTGCGAGAATCGCGCGGTATGCAGGTATTTCAAATCAGTTGTCATCGGCATTTTTCTATGGGTTAAAGTCGGAAGATCAAGACGAGGCCACGGTAGATTTGTTGGCTCAAATGGTGTGGTATTTTGTGGATGGGTTTACCAGTCGCTATCACGATCACCCCACCCATGATTCAACGGATTTCTTGATATACCGCAATCGCTTGAGTTCAACGGGCCATGAAATTGTGTTTTACAAGAGTCGGAAAAGCAATCGCTGGTGGATGGAAATTCCACATCCGTATGACAAGCGAACCTTTTTTATTGGCTGTTCTTACAGAGACTATGAGCAGGTGTGTGCCGATGAAATGCCGGATCGTTGGTGGCGTGCTTACCAGCGTTTGATGTGATTTTCGGCGAAATCCTGAACCAATTCAGATTTATTGTGTTCTTCTCAGACCAACAGCGTTAAATTTGCACTTAATATGACAGAAGGATTTTTCCCCTTAACCGTAAAGAAATTGGTTCGCGAAACCGCGGATGCCACCACATTATACTTTGAAATTCCTGAGAATCTGAAGGATACTTTTGTGTATACTGCAGGACAGTATTTGACTTTTGAAGTAGAATTGGCCGGTGAGAAAGTTCGTCGTTCATATTCTTTGTGCACATACGCAGGTGTTGATGAAATGCCAGCGGTGACCGTAAAGCGCGTAGATGGCGGTAAAATGAGCAATTATTTGAATGCCGAAATCAAAGAAGGCGATGTGATGGCCGTGATGCCCCCAATGGGTAAATTCACGGTTGTTCCGGATGCTTCTCGCTCAGCACATTACGTGTTGTTTGGCGGCGGCAGTGGTATTACCCCTGTATTGGGTATCGCTAAAGCGGTATTGGCCGATGAGCCCAACAGCAAAGTAACCTTGGTATACGCCAACAGAAATCCTGATTCCGTAATCTTCAAACAGGTTTTGGCAGACATGGAAAAGGCCAGCAACGGTCGTTTCAAAGTGCATCATAATTACGATTCTGCTCCTTTGACCTATTTTGGGTTGAAGGGAATGTTGACTGCCGATAAAGTGCAATCCATTGTGAAATCAAAAATTGGCGGATCATTTGATCAGTACCATTACTTCATTTGTGGACCAGGTCCGATGATGGAAGTCATCAAAGACGGGTTGCGCAATTTGGGCATTTCGGGTGATCGTGTGAATACAGAATATTTCGCAGCGCCTACCAGCAAAAGCGCTGCCGATGAAAAACCTTCACAAAGTACAGATTTCAACGGTATTTCTGAGGTTTCATTAACGGTATACGGTAAAACGCACACCATCACTTGTGATCAAAATACAACCATTTTGAATGCAGCGATGAAGCAGGGTATCGATCCTCCATATAGCTGTACGGTGGGTGTTTGTACTACTTGCAGGGCAAAAGTAACCGTGGGTAAATTGCACATTTTGGAGCGTGAGGGCTTGAGCGATGCAGAAATTGCGGAAGGCTACGTGCTTACCTGCCAGTCTGTACCACGCAGTTCAGAAATCACCCTCAAATACGAATAATAAAAAATTGGGGAAGATGCTAGAAGCATAGGGTTCCCCAATCTATTAATCTTCTTCTTCCAGCAGCGCGGGCGCTGCTTGTGTGTATTTTCTAATTTTATTGAGCACGGTGCTAAAATCCTCAGGCAATTCGCTGCTGAAGAACATATTTTCACCGGTGGTTGGATGAATAAATCCCAATTCTTTGGCATGCAGTGCTTGCCTTGGCATGATGTTGAAGCAATTTTCAATAAACGGCTTGAACTTGGGGAGGGCAGATCCTTTTTTGATTTCTGAGCCGCCATAGAGTTCATCCGAGAATAACGGATGTTTGATGCTAGAAAAATGGGCCCTGATTTGGTGGGTTCTACCTGTTTCTAACTCGCATTGAACCAATGAAGTAAAGTAGAAATTCTCCAAAGTTTTGTAGTGTGAAATCGCCAATTTTCCATCTTCTTCAGATTCAAAACACTTTGAGCGACGGCGGTCTGATGGGTCGCGATTCAGATAACTGCGAATGGTGCCATCTTTGGGTTTGGGTTCGCCCCACACCAGTGCCCAGTACCTGCGGTGTATGCTATGTTCGAAGAACTGTTTACCCAAATGAGAGAGGGCATAATCGGTTTTTCCAATCACCAACAACCCCGATGTATCCTTGTCGATGCGATGCACCAATCCAGGTCTATGGTATTGGTCCTTGGTAGGTAGCTGTCCGAAATGATATACCAGCGCATTCACCAATGTACCAGAGTAGTTGTTATGTCCGGGATGTACCACCATGCCGGCTGGTTTGTTAACCACCAGCAAATCATCATCCTCATATACGATGTTGAGGGGGATGTTTTCAGGATACACTTCTGTATCCCGGGGAGCCGTTGGCAGCAACACACGAACATGATCGTTCGGTTTGATTTTATAGTTGCTCTTGGTGGGTTTGTCGTTGACGACTACTGCGCCAGATTCAATGCCCGCCTGGATTTTGGAGCGACTCGCATTGGCGATTTTGTGCATCAACCATTTGTCGACGCGCATTTGCTCTTGTCCGGGATCGGCGGTAAACGCGTAGTGTTCGTATAATCCTTCGTCGAGGATTTCTTCTTCTGCTAAACTCACGGTGCAAATTAAATGCTAAACCGCAGTTGTCCGAGCATTAATCCACCCCAACCTGCTTGATTTACCAAAACAGTTTGTTGGACAGCATTTTTTACCTCTGTGGCTTTGTCCAAAAATGTGTGGGTATGACCGCCTACAATCGCGGTGATACCATGGGTTTGGGCTGCCAATTTCAGGTCGTCGATTTTGTCTGTGTCGTAGGAGTAACCCAAATGAGATATTACAAAAACTGCATCACAGTGTGCTTCATTGCGCAGGTAATCCACGGTTTTTTGCAGGGCGACAACAGGTTCTTGATACACCAATCCGGGAATCATGCGGTCGAGGATGAGGTTTTCGGGACTAATACCCACGCCGGTTATTCCGATGGTTTTCCCACCCATTTTCACCAATTTGTAGGGTTTCACCAGGTTTTTTAGGCGGGTTTTGGATAGGTCGTAATTGCAGTTGAGCATGGCGATGCCTGGATTTTTTTCAAGCATGTTGGCCAAATGATCGATGCCATTGTCGAAATCGTGGTTTCCCATGGTGGTAGCATGGTAGCCCATGTTTTGCATCCATTGGTATTCGAGTGCGCCACCGAACAAGTTGAAATAGGGCGTTCCTTGAAATACATCGCCACAATCGAGCAGAAGTACGTTCGGGTTTTGCTGTTTATGTTGTTGAATGAGGGTGGCAAGGTTGGCGATACCGCCTTTTCCGGCCAGGGGATGATTGGCGGGAAACGGTTCGATGCGGGAGTGCAAGTCATTGGTGTGCAACAACAATAGCTCAAGGCGCTCTTCTGATTTTCTGTGGTTTGCATCGCCCTGAAGTAATTGTCCGATCGCATCCGCCGGTAATAAAGCCCCAGCCGTGATGGTGGCCATTTGTTGCAGGAAACGTTTTCTATTTAGACTCATGGGCAATGCGAATTTGTTTGCGTGGATCGATAAAATGGTTGGCTTCGTATTCCGCCTTCAGTTGCTGGGCCAAAACCGTTCTGAGGTTGATACCGGTGTAGTGCGTTTTTTTGGCGTGTTTCAGCATTGTAAAACCATCGCCGCCTACGGCCATGTAGGAGTTCACGGCAATGAGGTAGTCGCGCCTACTATCGAAAGGTTGCGAATAATCGGGGTTCAGTAAATCCTGAACATTTTCTATGGGCTTTGCATTCAGCTTTAGCGATGTGTAGCGATTGTCTTTTCGGGTGCTGCCTTTGCTGTAAGTCATCAGGAAACCCGCGGCGGGGGTGCCTTGTAATTGGGCGATGTACTGAAATAGACTGTCTACATACAGCCCTGACAGTTGCACCAAAACCAGTTCGTTTTCAAACGGCATGACTTCAAATAACTGCTGCATGGTTAAAGGTCCGGGGTAAAACCCTGTGCGAAACCCGCCGTTGTTGCTGATGGCGAAATGACAGGGGATTCCAAATTCTTTGATGCTCAGGGTATTGGCGGTTAAGAGCATGTAATCGGCGGCTAACCGACCCAGGTTGCCGACAAAAAATGCATTTGAAAAGGGGGAGTCGATGGTGGCGATGTACTCAGACATTTGTTGCTGCATGGCCTTTTTGTAGGGCTGAATCAGCGCAACGGTTTGTGAATCATCGGGGAGTGAATCAGAAACGGAAGTATTGTTTGTTGTGGCGTAAGTTATGGTTTGGTCTTGATGAGACTTGGCGGTGAAACAGCCGGTGAAAATCAACAAGATAACTGCAAGTAGCCATCCACTTGACGCATTATCCAGGGTTTGTTTTAAGCGAAAGGGACGTTGGTCTGTCATTGCTGTCACAAATTTGGGGTTTGCAATGTGAATTTCTTGCTAAATAATTGGCAATTTGGGCTTAATGTGGCGTTTTTTTTGTGATTTTTGTACAATGAAAAAAACGATTGGCATTTTTTGCATCGCCCTGATGGGTGCATTTCAAGCAAAGGCGCAGTGTAACGAGCTATTTATTTCTGAATATGTAGAAGGTTCACGCAATAACAAAGCGTTGGAAATTTATAACCCAACTGCTAACGCGGTTGATTTGAGTAAATACCGTGTAACCCGTTGGCAAAATGGTTCTGCAGCATGGACGGCCCAAATGTCGGATGCACTTTCAGGAACCATTCAGCCCAAGGATGTCATTGTTGTTGTGCTTGATCGCAGGGATACTACCCAAACGGGTCAGGATACGCCAGTGGTTTTGCCTTTGCGTTTGAAAGCGGATTTGTTTTTGAGCAAGGATTATAACACCAGCTATAGCATGAGCTTCAACGGCGATGATGCAGTGTCAATCGATAAATACAACGACGCAACTGCAAAGTGGGTGCCCGTAGATATTTTTGGAAAAATTGGTGAACGTCCGAGTCCCGCTTGGAGCGATAAACCCCCGTATACCGGTACTGGAACTTGGTATTCTTTGGATAAAACATTGATTCGCAAAGACAGTGTAATGACAGGAGTTGCCAAAAATCCGTTGGAATTCAATCCAAAATTGGAGTGGGTGATTAATCCTCGCGACATGTTTGATTCTTTGGGATTCCATACATGTTTGTGTGCTCAGGGCCCAACTACTGCCGTTAAGACGCCTGCCATTGGCCAGGTTGCCGTGTATCCAAACCCAGCTGTGACATCGGCTATGGTGTTTTTGCCGTTTGAGTTGGAGACCTTGGTTTGCTTGAACGCTGCCGGCCAGTCGGTAAAAGTGGGCTTCAACCATGTAGGCATGGATGATATGTCTCAGTATAGTTTGGATGTGGCGGATCTTCCTGCTGGTGTTTACACCTTGGAATTCATCGCCCAGAACGGTGCTAAGGCCTCGGCCAAATTGATCAAATAATGCGTAAGATTTTCCTGTTGGGATTGGGTTTGATGTTGTCGGTTTTGGCAACAGCCCAGGTCACGGTGAAAGGGAAAGTGATGGATGCCATCAGCGGGGAACTGCTGGAAGGTGCTACCATTTCTACCCGCAATCAATCTGCGCTATCGTCCAAGGATGGTAGTTATACGTTGCTGCTACCGATGGGCGAATACGTTTTGGTGGCCAAGGCAGAAGGATTTGACAACGATACCATTTTGTTGCAGGCCGATCGCAATTTGATTACGGATGTTAACTTCAAGCTCGACAACCAAAGTGCAGCCATGCAAGCGGTGCAGATCACAACGAGCATCGCCAAGAACCGCAAGACGCCGGTGGCTTACTCAAACTTTACAGGAAAAGACATCGCAGAGCGTTTAGGCAGTGCTGATTTGCCGTTGTTATTGAATCAGATGCCAGGGGTTTATGCGACCTCACAAGGTGGAGGTGCCGGTGATGCGCGTATCAGCATTCGCGGTTTCAGTCAGCGCAACATTGCTGTGATGGTGGATGGTATACCGGTGAACGACATGGAAAACGGACAGGTGTATTGGAGCAACTGGTTTGGTTTGGGTGGAGTTACGGCGCTTACCCAAGTGCAAAGGGGTTTGGGGTCATCGCGCATCGCCAATCCAGCTGTGGGCGGGACCATGAACATCATCACAAAAGGCATTTCTCAACAGGCGCGATTGGAAGCGAATGTGGAAATGGGCGACAGCAAATACGAACAGTTTGCGATCAACTATTGCAGTGGTCGATTGAAAGGTGGTTGGGGTGTTTTGATGAGCATCACCAAGCGTCAGAGTGCTGGGTATGTGGATTATTTGTATGACGATATGTACTCGTATTTTGGCAAGGTTGAGAAGCAATGGAAGACCAAATCGCATGGCTCACATACGTTGAGTTTTGTGGGTGTGGGTGCGCCTCAGAGTCACGGTCAGCGCAGTTTCCGGGCTCGACTTTCCATGTACGATCGGGCGATGGCACAGGAGTTGGGCATCGATACCGTGTTGCCAAGGATGGCTTATAACCAGGGCAATAGGTACAACCAACATTGGGGGTATTTGAATGAGGCCACGGTGAGCGCAGATAAAACAGATACCACCTGGGCCAGAAGGTATGCCTTGAATGAGCGTGAAAACATGTTTCACAAACCCCAATTTTACGTAAAGCATGACTGGTCTGTTTCGAAGAAAACCTTGGTGACCACCACGGCCTATGCCTCATATGGAAGGGGCGGTGGCGTGAGTTCAAATAGCACGTTGAAGATTCCACAGATTCCGCAGAATTACGGTCAGTATGATTTCCAAAGTGTATATTTTTTGAATTCATCGGGCAGTGATTTTACTACTCCTATCGATCCCAAATATTCGTTAACGGAGAACAAATCAGCGGGAATTTTACAACGCGCGGTGAATAACCATAACTGGTATGGTTTGTTGAACACCACCCAGCACAAGATCAATAACTTGTGGTCGTTTACCGGTGGCATTGATTTGCGTACGTACCGCGGTAGGCATTACCGTGAGG
>JACCDP011197667.1_pt1 | contig 27918 bp, 31 predicted proteins | sample 7445841 | NCBI WGS metagenome assembly JACCDP01 (sample SAMN15323441, study PRJNA562643) | freshwater metagenome | isolation source: river surface water | place: USA:Blue River Watershed | collected 2017-08-17 | reverse complement strand
CCAGCAACAGCAACGTCAGGACGATAACGCTGGGGTCGAGTACGGTGACGTTGAGTGCGTCCGCCTCTGTTAACTGTAGCACATCAACAAATTTAACATTTAATGCAGGTACGTCCTCTATTGTTTGCACTGTACTCACAGTAACTTTTAACGGCGGAGGGCTTACTTTTTACGATGTTTCGTTTAACGCTACCTCAGCGGGAACCAAAACTATATCAGGCACCAACACTTTTAATGATTTAAGTGTTACCTCGCCCTCCTCTGCCGGTTTAACACAACTTGCCTTATCAGCAAACCAAACCATCACCGGCACCCTCACCGTCGCCGGTGCCACAGCAGTCCGTCGCATCTTCGTCCGCTCTGACACCCTCGGCACCACCCGCACCCTCACAGTCGGCACGCTCAGTGCCGACAATTGCGACTTCCGCGACATCACCATTGCTGGCACCGCAGCAGGCTCATCTCCGACCCGTGCAGGCGACTGTGGCGGCAACAGCGGCATCACTTTCCCTGCGGCTAAGACGGTAATTTGGGATAGTGGTAACGGTTCTTGGACTGATATATTTTGGAAAGTTGCAGGCGTTTATGACATTAATAATTTTCCATTAGCTCAAGATACTGTACAGCTTGAGGCAACATCAGCTACTAATTTTACATTGACAATAAATGGTCCTTATAATATTGGTACTATAGATGCTACAAACATGACAACAGGGGGCTACACCTTATCGTTAAGTGCTGCTCCCACAATATATGGAAATTTAACTTTTACAAGCAGAATAAATAGTATGGGATCAACTTCTTATACTATTACTTTTTCTGGAAGAAGTACTCAAACAATAACTAGAGCCGGTGCGACTATAAATTCTTCGATAAATATCGATAACGTAGTTGGTGTAGTGCAGCTTGCGGATGCATTTAGCACTACATCTAGCAGAACAATAACATTAGTTAGTGGAACATTTGATGCTGTCACATATAATGTGACATGCGGTTTATTTGTTATAGACTCTGGCTCGGCCTCTAAAACATTAAAAATGGGTTCCGGAACATGGACACTGGCCTCTACTGGTACAGTGTGGGGGGCTGCGTCCGTAACAGGACTAAACTTTTATAAAAATACAGCTAACATTGTACTATCTAGTACAAGCTCCAATGCTCGTACGTTCGCAGGCGGCGGTCTCTCCTACAATAAGCTCACCATCGGCGGCACCACCGGCACCTCCACCCTCACCATCGATGGCAACAACCAATTCACCGAACTCGCCAGCACCAAAACCGTAGCCCACACCATTGCCCTTGGCAGCACAACGCAGACCTTCGGCAAATGGACGGTGACAGGCACATCAGGTAACGTCGTCACGCTGACCGGAACAGGTACGGCGCATGTCCTGGCAGGTGCGGCCACATCAGGTATCGACTACCTTGCGATGGGCTCTATTGGCTTTGCTGCCACAAGCCCTGGCGAGTTCTACGCCGGTGCCAACAGCACAGGCACAGCAGCAGCGCCTGTCTACCGCACAGCCAAGCCCGCCGACAGCACACGCTATTGGGTTGGTGGCACAGGCAACTGGAGCGACACCGCTCGTTGGTCTACAGGGTCTGGTGGAGGCTCAGGCGCGTCTGTGCCGAGAAGCCATGATGATGTTGTCTTTGACAGTTTGTCCAACGCCACAGCCTACACAGCCACGGTGAATGCTGTCACTGGTGGCATCAGGATGAAGTCTTTGACCATTGCAGGGCCGTTGGTGGGCAACTTGACGCTGGCAGGCAGCACAGCTATTGACGGTATTCACGGCAACGTGACGCTGCCTGCGACAGGGCTGACGAGGACGTACACAGGCGCTATCACGCTGTCTGGGTCTACGTCGGGGTTGACGTTGACGACTAATGGTGTGACGCTGGCTTCAACGATTACGGTGAATGGGGTTGGGTGTGAGTGGGCGCTGGGTAGTGCGTTAAACACTGGGGCAAATGCGTTTTCACTGACTAACGGCTCTTTTGACAGCGCAAACTACGCTGTTACCGCAAATAATTTTATTGGCGGCGGGAATAATAATGCAGTAGTTTTAAGTTTAGGGTCGTCGACTTGGACTTTGGCAAGTGCTGGTGGCGCGTTTGTTTTTGGAAGCACTCAGTTTAATTATACATTAAATGCAGGAACATCAAATATTGTTTTGACTAATGCTACGGCATCATTAAATGGAGGTGGATTGGGCTGTACTTTTTACAATGTGTCTTTTACCAGCACCTCCGAAGGTACTGCTACCCTCCTTAGCGCCAACACTTTCAACAACCTGTCCTTCACCGGCATCATCTCTGCCGGTCTGAAGATCATCAGCGTCACAGCCAACCAGACCATCACCGGCACCCTCACCTGCTCAGCAGGCACCAACGCCACGATGCGTCATTTCGTTCGCTCCAACACCATCGGCACCACACGCACGCTCACCTGCGCGGCTGTGTCCTTGACCGACGTCGACTTCAGAGACATCACCATAGCCGGTGCAGCAGCGCCAGCAACAGGCACGCGCATCGGTGATTGCAAAGGTAACAGCGGCATTACGTTCACGGCTGCGGCGAACAAGTACTGGAACCTTGCTGCTGGCGGTAACTGGGGTGGTGCTATTGGTTGGGCTACAGGCAGCGGCGGCACGCCCGCGATCAACAACTTCCCTCTGGCGCAGGACACTTGCTTCTTTGAAGCTACAGGGTTGAACAGTGGAGCCACCGTCACCATCAACGCAGCCTACAACATCGGCACTATCGACATGTCGGCTAGGACGACGAATACGATGATATTGGCTGTAGGCTCGACAACTATCTATGGCAACTGGATCAACGGTACGGGTACAACACTGACGGGAAATACAACTATAACCTTTGCTGGGCGGGGTAGTCAAACGCTTACAAGCGCAGGTCGTACTTTTACGCAGGCTTTTATCGTAGATGCACGAAGTGGTTCGCTCACACTTCAAGACGCATTCGTTTCCTCCAATAATACTGGTACTGCTTTTGTTTTAAGCTCTGGAACATTTGACGCAAACGGCTTTAACTTTACGCTGTCAGGGGCTTCGTCTGCATTTGATAGCGCAAATACAGGTACTAGAACAATAGCTATAGGATCAGGGACATGGACGCTTGCGGGCTCAAGCCTACCGTGGTCTACGTCTACTTCCACCAACCTCACTGTTACAGGCTCCGGGACCATCACTCTTACTTCTGCTTCTGCAAAAAGCTTCTTTGGCGGTAGCGCCTCCTACACCAACATCACCCTCAACCAAGGCGGCGCAGGCACGCTCACCATCAGCGGCAACAACACCTTCGCCAACATCACCAATACCTACAAGGCCACTGGTGCCACCACCATCAACTTCGGCACCACAACGCAGCGTGTGGGCAACTTCACCGCTGCGGGCGAAGCCGGTAGGGTGTTGACATTAACAGGCTCTTCTGCGTCTTCTCCATGCACATTAGTCCACACAGGATCTGGTACAGCAGCCGATGTTGACTACCTCACCATCACAGGCGTTAGGGCATACTAATGAGCAACTGGTACGCTGGTAATAATAGCACCAACAACGGCTCCTTTGGCTGGTTGTTTGAGGCTGCTGGTGGTAGTCCCATCAGCGTCAATGCCACTGGTGTCAGCGCTACAGGCTCTGTTGGCAATGTCAGCGTCAACGTAGGCACTTCTGTAGACGTCACAGGCGTCAGCGCTACAGGCTCTGTTGGTAGCGTCACTGTTGTCTTTGTAACGACAGTGACTGTGACAGGCGTCAGCGCTACAGCTTCTGTTGGTAGTGTTGATGTCAACACAGATGCTAACGTAGACGTCACTGGCGTTAGCGCTACAGCTTCTGTAGGCTCTGTTGTTGCTGCTGTCTTTGTCAGCGTTCCTGTCACAGGCGTCAGCGCTACAGGCGCTACAGGCTCTGTTGCTGTCACTGGCACTGCTGTTGTAGACGTCACAGGTGTTAGCGCTACAGCAACATTAGGTGATGAAGTTGTTGTTGCTACGGCTGTTGTAGACGTCACAGGCGTTAGTGCCATAGTCTCTGTAGGCTCTGTTGTTGTTGCTGGTGTTGCTAACGTAAGCGTCACAGGCGTTAGCGCCACAAGCGCTGTCGGCTCTGTTATTGTCACAGCAGATGCTGTTGTTGATGTCACAGGCGTCAGCGCCACAACAACATTAGGCAACGAAGTTGTCACTGCTAATGCCAATGCCTATCCCAATGGCAACATCCTCAATGGAAGCATTGGAGACGTAGACCACATCACCAATGCCAACATCAGCGTCACTGGTGTTAGCGCTACCATCTCCTTAGGCACTGCTGTTGCGTCCATTGCCATCACAGCAACGACAACAGGTGTTAGCGCTACAACGTCCTTAGGTGATGAGGCAGTAAACACCACAGCCAATGTCAGTGCTGTTGGTGTTAGCGCTACAGGCGCTGTAGGCAATGTAGACTTCATCACCAACGCTAGCTTCGATGTTGTAGGCGTAAGCGCTACAGCATTCGTTCAAACCGTCATTGTCATTGCCAAGGCTCAGGTGTTTGCTGCTAATGTTGTAGGCACTACAGCGCTAGGCAACGAATCTGTCACTAACACTTCCTTTGACTATGAAGCTGTCAAAGCTCTGTATGAGAGACTACGCACTGTCTATGTAGGCTCTAAAGACGAAAGAAAGACCTACATCGATGGTCAAATAAGAAAGGTGTATGTTGACGGCAGAGACACAAGAAGAGTGTCTGTTGATGCTCAACAACGCATTGTCTATGTCACTTCTGATAGAACAACATCTTCTAGTGAACGAAGAGCCTATGTAGGCTTGAGTTGACAAAAGTAGTGTTTACTTTTATAACACCAGGCTAAGGAAAACCTATGTCGTATAAATGGCCCAACAAAGACCCTGATGAAATCTTGGACTACAGCGTAGACTGGTCTAGATGGCTTGGCACGGGTGTCACTATTTCATCTGTAGCCTGGTTTGTTGATAACGCCTCTGGTGTCAAGACAGCCTTCAATGCTACCAATGTTGTCAATGGTCTTCAGAACGTGTCACAGACAAACACCACCACTGTTGCCACCATCAACCTTGGTTTAGGCACAGTGAACAAAGAATACAAAATCTATTGTCGTATCACCGACAGTAGTGGATCTATTGCTGAGCGTGTCATCAAGCTCAACATCAAGGAAAACTAATGGCATACAACTACCTTGAACTTGTCAATGCTGTCAACAGAAAGCTGAATGAGGTTGAACTCACTTCAGCTAATTTCGCTACAGCTAAGGGTTGGTATGCTCAATGCAAAGATGCCATCAATGCTTCTCTGCGTGACATCAACCAAAGCCATTTTGAATGGCCCTTCAATCATGTCAGCACAGAAGAGACGTTGACGGCTGGTACAAGCAGATATGCCTTTCCTATTGATGCTGCCTCTGTTGACTTTGATAGCTTCAGAGTCAAAGAAGACAGCACCTTCGGGAATAAGACAACGAAGCTGGAAGTGCTGACATATGATGATTATCTGAAGCACTATGTAGACCAAGAATATTCTTCTGACACCAGCATCAGAAATGTTCCTACTAGAATCTGCAACGCTCCGTCACAAGAATACATCGTCGTACCTCCACCAAAGGAAGCGTACAAACTCGTCTACGAATACTATCGTATTCCTGTTGATTTGGAGAAGTATGACGATGTACCCTTTGTTCCTGAGAGATATAAGCATGTCGTCTTAGACGGTGCTATGTATCACTCGTATATGTTCAGAAGCAATGAGCAAGCTGCTACGTTGTCTAAGGCAAAGTTTGATGAAGGCATCAAGAGAATGAGAACAGTGCTCATCAACAAGTATCAGTATCTGACATCGACCTATGTAGCCACAGGTCCGTTCTTCATTGCTGGACCGAGGCTGGGCTGATATGGACAGAATTGAGAGTTTTCCTGTAGCGTGCTCTGGCGGTCTGATAACGAACCTGCCTCAGTTGGCTCAGAGTAATCAGTTTCCTGGAAGCGCTAGAGAGCTTGAGAACTTTGAGCCGTCTGTTGAAGGTGGGTATAGACGCATCAATGGGTACGCTAAATGGAATCCCAACCCTATTTCAGCTTTGCCTGTTGTATGGGCAAGACAGGCTTATACCTCTGGCGCTACCTCTATTGATGTTGCTGGTTGGTATTTATTAGCTGATTTTAACGGAGCAGGTACACAGACATTTACGTTTACAGGATCACCAACGACGTACACTATTACATCTATATCGCCTGATCCTAGCAGTCCTTTTGAAGTACATGCAACGATTACATTCACACCTGCATTAACTGGTAATATTTCTGCAAGACAGCCAATATACCTAAAACAGTCTATGTCGTTAGACAATGTAGTTTTATTGACTACATTGGGTGACTATCCCATCACAGTCAATGAATATGGAAACATCAATAGAAACATTGATGAACCTCTTCTATTGTCTCTAGGAAGCTATACATCTGGGTCTTTGGTTTTCTCTAGGGTGGATGGTGGTGGACATACAGGTACTACACTACTCATTAAAGACTTAAAGCATAGACCATTAGAAGGTGATACGTTCTGGATTGGAACAAGTTCTGTTCCTTTTGGAGACACTTTTGCAGTTGATGGTGTTAGTATTTATGACGCTGTTGCGGGCACAGCTACGCTGACTATTTATCCTTCACTGCCTTCTAGTCCGTCTAATAACACACTCATTAAATGGCTAAGAAGACCTAGAGAGATGCTCAGTGGGTCTGGCATCATTCCTGCAAAATATGCAAAAGGCTCTACAGAATACATTGCTTTACCCGCTGTTGGTAAGTACCCTTTGATATTGTCAGAGAACACCTATGAGCCTATCACTTCTTTATACAACTTAGTTGTATTAGACAGTAATGATTTGTTTGCAGCAGCCTACTATAGAAACCATATGTTCTGGGCTTCTAACAGCAATGTCTACTTCTCTGCTCCTTTTGATGAGTTTGATTACACTGTCGCCAATGGTGCTGGTCAAATTTCTGTTCCAGGAACTATTGTAGGTTTGTTGGCATTGAGAGATAGTCTCATCATCTTTTGTAGATATAACATCTTCAGACTCACTGGCTCTAGTGCTGATAGTTTTGCTCTGAGCCCTGTAACAGAAAACACAGGTTGTCTTGATGGTCTTTCCATTCAAGAAATCAATGGAGACATCATGTACTTGTCTGATACAGGTATATCTCGTCTTTCTGATAGCGATCAACAAAGCGGATTAGGAATCAGTGTTGCATCAAACACCATCAAGACAGAGGTTAATACGTTGTTGGCCCCTTCTGTTAGTGGTACTAACATTTATATTAGCACTTTCCTTCCCGGCAAAGGTCAATATAGATTGTTCAAGTACAACTATGGAACAACAGCAGCTAACACAATTGCTATTACAGGATCACAGGTGGGGTTAGATCCTTCAGAAATTCAATGGTCTATGTTAAAAGGCATCAAGCCTTGGTCGTTGGATTTCTGGAAAAAGAACAACAAGGCTGTGTTCTTGAATACACCCGGTGGCACTGGTCCTACTTACATATACGAAATGGACAGCGGTAACACCTTTGACGGCACCGCCATCACTGCCACCTACTCCACTCCCTATTACACCTTCAACGATCCTAAGATGCGTAAGAACTTCCTCAAGCTAACAATGACTGTTGAGCCTGAAGGAAACGTCACCACCACTGTTGACACTCTACTCAACTATAACAAGAGCGATGTTATTCAGCCTCCTAGTGTTGTCTTGGGAACAACATCATCGACTTATGGCGACACCACAAGCCCTTCTTATGAGACGCTGCTGATTGGTAATGGTGAATCGATGTCGTTGAAGTTTGTCTCTAACACTAACATCCCACCCTATGTCATTCAATCATTTACGGTTGAATATAGCACCAATGATAGAAGGTAGTGTTTATGTCGTCCACAGAACAAGCAGCAGAGTCTGGTGCTGTCCTTATTGCTAAGGCTGCACCACCGGCAACAGTGTCATTAGCTACATTGGCTGGTTATCAAGTGTCAGAGTTGTTGCTGTGGGCAACTCTCATCTACACAGTGTTGATGATTGGACACAAACTCTACACCATCTATAAAGACATCACGTCGTGATTGATCCTGTCAGCGCCTTCGCAACAGCCACTGCTGCCTACAATGCCATCAAGAAAGGCATTGAACTAGGACAAGAAATCGAAGGCATGGCATCCCAGTTGGGTAAGTGGTTTGGTGCTTGTGCAGAAGTAAAAAAGGCTGAAGAAGAAGCCAGCAATCCTTCGTTATTCAAGAAGTTGCTTCATAAAGGCTCTGTTGAACAGGAAGCCTTAGAAGCGTTGATGAGACGTAAGAAGATTGAAGAGCAAGAGAATGATCTTAGGACGATGATTCTTTATAGGTACGGACAAGGTGCCTACAGAGAGATGATAGAGGAACGTAGGAAGATTGAGACAAAGCGTAAACGTCAAGAACATCTTCAAGCAGAGAAGCGTAAAAAAGCGGCTTTGAATACGTTGATGGTGTCTGCCATCATCTTCTGTTCCTACCTCATCTATGTCATCTCAGATTTCATTCTTAGTCATGTGAAAGGAAACGAACTATGATGAGCCTTGTATCTACTGTTGTGTCTTTCTTGATGGGAGGCTTGCCTAAGCTGCTCGATTTCTTCCAAGACAGACAAGATAAGAAGCATGAAATTACTCTAGCTCGTATGCAGAATGACAAAGAATATCATATGATGGAAAGAGGTTTTATTGCCCAGGCACGTGTCGAAGAAATCAGAACAGATCAGATGCAGGTTGATGCCGACATTCGTCATCACGAAGCTGTTGTTGATCATCAGAAGGCTTTGTTGGCACATGACATTGCTATCGGCAAGGGTGCTAGCATGTGGGTGACAAACTTAAGAGCCAGCATCAGACCTGTTGTCACTCTCATCTTTGTTCTTGAGCTTGTTGCCATCAATGCTGCCATCATTTGGTGGGGTTGGTCTGAAGGTCTAGATTTTCTCACCGTCATCAACCAAGCCTTCACTGACGATGAGATGATCATCCTGTCTTCCATCATTGCCTTCTGGTTTGGTACACAAGCCTTCTCCAAGAAATGAAGACAAGCAAGAAAGGTCTTGATTTGATGCATCGCTTTGAAGGGTGCAGACTTAAGCCATATCTATGTCCTGCTCACATCTGGACCATTGGGTATGGTCATGTTCTCTATCAAGATCAAATCAGACTTCCTGTTGTTAGAGATAACAACTACTCTGGCATAATCCGAAAGGAATATCCTCTTAAGAATGAGGACAACAGAGTATGGAGCAAAGATGAAGTCAATGAGCTTTTTGAGAAAGACATCGCAGTGTTTGAGCGAGGTGTACTTCGTCTTGCTCCTGCTCTTGCTGGTCGTCAAGGAGCATTCGACGCTTGTGTCTCTTTTGCCTTTAATGCTGGGCTAGGTAATTTTCAACGCTCTACCATCCGTATGGCAGTGAATAGACAAGAGTGGGAAAGAGCAGCAGACAGCTTCATGATGTGGACCAAAGGTGGTGGCAAAGTGTTGCCTGGCTTGGTGAAACGTCGAGAAGCGGAGAAGGCTTTGTTCTTGAGCGACATTTAATAGGAAGAATATGAAAACATCCTTTACCTCTAAGCAGCGTGAGATCTTGGCTCGTAAGATGGGCTATGACGGCCCTATGCAGGGCTTTGATGACTTTCTGAATAGCTCACCAGCGTTGATGATGAAGTACAACGCTGTGACGGATAAGTATGCTCAGAGGATGGCTAAGGGAGGGTCTGTCACAGGTTATGCTGAAGGTGGGTTGACTATGTCAACAGAGATGCCACCGGGTGAAGATAGTCCTCGTCCTGTGTGGAGAGACGCTCAAGGACAGGTGTATGGAGAAACTCAAGTTACACAGAATGCTGATGGTTCTTGGCGTCTTAAAACAGCAGCACCGCCTGCGCCAGCAGCAGCACCGCCTGCGCCAGCAGCAGCACCGCCTGCGCCAGCAGCAGCACCGCCTGCGCCAGCACCTACGCCAGAGTCTTCTGTTTCTCCCGAAACCCAAGGCTTCATGGGGCCTGTTTACACGCCCCCTGCTCCACCTCCCCCACCGCCTCCTCCCCCGCCTGGCACTATCACCGGCGGTGGCGACGTCACCTTCAGCGAAGAACAAGGACGTACCGGCACACCTTCACCAGGTGCTGCTGCTGGCTTCACTCCTGCAACAACACCAATTACACCAGAGCAAACCATTGCTGGTGTTGGTGGTGCTGGTGCTGCTACGACAGCGCCTACGACACAGACAGGACAGGCTACACAGGCTGCAACACCCGGCACTGTTACAGCAACGACAGCAGAAGCTACACAGGCTGCTGGTGGTGTTAAGACAGCGTTGGAAGGCGTTGCTCCTGCACAAGGCACTGTAGGCGAACAAGCTCAAGTGAAGCCTGCTGAGGGTGTTGTCAGCCCTGGCAGCTTAGCTACAGCAGCAACAATGGGTCAGCAATACATTGCTCCTGTCACAGCAGAAAAGAGAACAACAGAAGCCGGTGAAATTGTTGCTGCTCAGACGGAGACGTCAGCACCTGAGGTGCAGGCAACACAGACAACAATGCCTGCTGGTATTCAAGCAGCACAAGGTACTGTTCGTCCTGAAGAGCTTCCTGAGCCTGCACAGATCAAAGAAGCTGATATGGCTCAAGCACAAGCCATCACAGATGATGGTCTTGCTCCTGACGCTGTTGCTGTTGCTGCTAGGCTGGAGAAGTTTTCTGTTGACAACGAGACGTTAGCACAGGCTGCACAGGGCAACGTAGACGCTATGTCTACAGTGCAAGGACAGCTTACACAGCTTATGAAGAGCTTTGATGATGGTGCCACTCCTGCATGGGCAGCAGGCGCTATCAGAGCCGCTAACGCTGCTATGGCTGCTAGAGGTTTAGGTGGTAGCAGCATGGCTGGTGCTGCCATCTTCCAAGCTGCTATGGAGAGTGCTCTGCCTATTGCACAGCAGGATGCTCAGACATTCCAGCAGATGAATCTGACCAACCTGAACAACAGACAGCAGGTTGCCTTAGCCAACGCTGCTGCACAGCAAGGTCTTCAGCTTCAGAATCTGTCGAATGAGCAACAAGCTGCTTTGCAGAACAGTGCTAACAACTTTGCTCTTCAAAGCCAGAACCTGTCTAACATGCAGCAGACGATGGTGGCGAATGCTCAAATCAGAGCTTCGTTACAGGCTCAGAACTTGAGCAATCAGCAACAGGCTAATTTAGCTGAGGCTGCTCGATATGCTGAGATGGCTAACATCAATCTCAACAACATTCAGCAGGCTCGTCTGCAAGACAGCACCAATGCCATTCAGGTTGATCTAGCTAACTTGTCTACACGACAGCAGAGCTATGTTGTCAATGCACAGCTTCAGGCTGCTCTGCAAGGACAAAACCTAAGCAACAAACAACAAACTGCTGTGTTGAATGCAGCACGTATTGCCGAGAACAACAGCATCTCCTTCAATGCTGCACAGCAGGCACAGCTTCATAACAGCACGTTGATGCAGACCATTGGTATTGCTGAGTTGAATGCTCAGCAGTCTACGGTGTTGGCTAACGCAGCAACACTGGCTGGTATGGATATGGCGAATCTAAACAATCGCCAACAAGCTGCTGTTGTCAATGCTCAAGCGTTCTTGCAGATGGACATGTCTAACCTCGACAGAGATCAACAAGCTACGTTGTTCAAAGGTCAGCAGATGGTTCAGACTCTGTTGTCTGATGCTGCTGCTGAGAATGCAATGAAGCAATTCAATGCTTCTAGTCAGACGCAGGTTGATCAGTTCATGGTGACGATGGCTTCTCAGGTGTCGCAGTTCAATGCAGCACAGAAGAATGCCTTAGAGCAATTCAACACTGACCAAGCCAATGCTGTGTCTAAGTTCAATGCTGAGCAGACCAATGCCAGAGACAACTTCAATGCTCAACAGCGTCTTGTCATTGATCAGAGCAATGCTCAATGGCGTAGAGAAGTGAGCACTGCTGACACTGCTGCTCTCAATGTTGCTCTGTACTTAGGTGCTCAGAATTTGCAACAGATGACGTTGGCTGAGTACAATAATGAAACTCAGCTCTATCGAGATCAGATTGAGAAGGCTTGGTCTAGTTTTGAAAAGAACGAAGATAGAATTAGAGACATCATGGTTTCTCAAATTAGCACTAAAGCTACAAAAGATGTAGCAGAGGCTAATATGCTGGTTGAGTTTGGTACAGCCATTGCCGACATCTTCTTTTAACTAGGACGTTAAATGAAAAACTACAAATCCCTCATTGGACGTATTGACTCCATCATTAGCAGTAGAAACAAGACACTTCCTGTGTCAACGTCTGGGTTGCTTGCGCCCAAGATGAAGCAACCTGCAAAGACCTCTAATGGCATTGATGAGCAGCTTGCCGACTACATTGAAATGATTCGGAAGCAACGTCAAGAACTCGTCGGTCAACGTAAGGAAAAGAAGAAATGATTGGACAACTCACGCCCACCGTTCCTGGTATGTCTTTGACAACAGAGCCCGGCAATAGACCTTGGGAACAACCGCCTCAGTACACAACACTTGATGAGGTGGTTGCTTATTACGTAGAAAAGCTAACAACAGAAAAAGCTGTTGATAGTTTGTTGTCTGCAATGGAAAAGAACGTTGCCCTCATGACAATGGCTCAGGGTATTTCTAGAGTTGGTGTTATGAAAGGCACCCACACTGTTGACATGGGCACTGTTGTCATTCCTATCATCATTGAGCTTATGAAGACCATTGGTGACATGAACGACGTTGGCTACATTGTTGAAGATGAAGACTTTGAGCAAGCAACAGAAATTGATGAAGACACGGCACGCTCTGTCTTGAAAGAAGCTGTTGCTACAGTGAAAGAGGCGCCTGCTGTTAAGCAAGGCGGCTTAATGGCTAAGGAGTAAACATGGCACTGGCTTTATTAGGGTTGATGACCGGCCTTGCTAAAGGTGCTGCGTCTCGTGTTGAAAAACAAAGAGAAGAGAATGAGTCTCTGGTAAAGACAAGGCTTCAGCTTGCTGCTATAAACAAGAAGAAAAGAGAGGCTGAAATTGAGGCGAGAAAGAAAGAGTTGTCTGATAGATATTCTTCTGTTCAGCCTTTTCTGTATGAAAACATATCAGAAGAACAAAAACTAGCTCTTGTTTCTAACCCAACCATCACCAAAGACTTTGTTGAAAGACGAAGCCGTGGTGAGCAAGTTGACCTTAACAGCTATCTCATCACTGTCAAAGACAAAATCCCTGCCAATTTCAAATCTGTTCAGGAGTACATCAACACCATTTCTGCTCCTCCGACAGCAATGACAGAAGAGCAGATGCAAGGTGCTTTTGGTCGTCAAGAAGGAATATTAGGTGCCAACATTGGTGTTTCTCCGGGCAGAGCAGAACGAATTGCTGCTGGCTTAGGTGGAGGCTCTGCTGCTGAGCTGTTGGCTTATGAGAATATGTCACCTGTTGAGGCTGATCCTCTATCTGGTATGGCTAGAATCAACGTTGAGTTATTTCCTATCAAAACAGAAGACCCGGAGGAGATGGTTAAGAGACATACATCTAACTATGTTCGCTTAGCGTCACAAAGAGGTGAAGATGACCCTGCCGTTGTTGCCGCAAAAGAAAACCTTGTTGCTGTACAGGCAGCTATGTCCAGCTTGTCTGGTGATGGTAAGAAGTGGAGTGAAACAGAAAGCGCACAGCGTCAAATCTTAGCTGATCCTGCATCTACAGATGATGAGAGAAGAAAAGCACAGGGTGTCCTTGCTCGTGGTAATTTCAACATTCCTGAAGTTGGTGCCCTTCTTAAGGTGTTTTCCACAGCCGCTGAAAACGCTCTTAAGCAAGCCTACCCAGGCAGCAACAACATTGTTTATCAAAACAACCCTGATGGTTCTGTGTCTATTAACTACTTAGAAGCCTCTCCGCAACAAATGGCGGCGTTTAGAAGCATCACAGAAAAGGCGGTAAGAGCTGCCGCAGCTACATCGGGCTACATCATTGATGGTAAGCCTGCCAATGGTAACGTTGCTGCTGCTCTTAGTGCTGTTCTTGTTCCCGGAACAGGTACAGGTAGTGGTTCTGTCGCTGAAACAAAGCCTGTTTCACCTACAGCAGAACGTGTTCAGACGCCTACACCTCCCCCACAGGCACAACCTGTTCGTCAAGGACTTGGTACTAGACCCACCGACATAGCTGAAGAGCGTAGAAACGCACAAGACGCTATTGCTAAAGGAGCACCAGCAGATGCTGTTCGTAAACGCTTCAAAGAAAAGACAGGACAGGATCTGTAATGGCAACAGGATACGAAGACCTTATCCCACAGCGTAAAGCAACAGCGCCTACAGGCTATGAGGATTTAATTCCTAAGCCTAGCGCTGCTGCGCCTACAACAGCAACACCTACACAACGTCGTCCTGCTTTCTTAGAAGGCACAGATGAGATTCCTCGTATGTTGCCTAAGGCGAAGTCTGCACCGCCTGTACAGAGAGAAGAAGAGCCTAAAATACCTTTCACTGAAGTTGTGCAGAACGACAATCTCTTCAACATTGCTCAGAACTATCTGAAGGCATCGGGACAGCCTGCACAAGAGAAGGATGAGTCTAGAGAAGATGTCATCAATCGTTTTATGTCTGAGCAACGCTTTGCAAGACTCAACACAACCTTTGGTGCTGTTCCAGAACTAAGCCGCATTGTCAATGCAACACCAGAGGTAAAGAAGAGCATTGCTGAAGGTAGAGACTTATACGACAAGATGGCATCTGCCTATGACGAAGGCGGTCAAGGTGGTGTTAGACCTGTGTTGGATGTTGTCAAAGCCATTGGTGCTGACATCCCTCTGTATGCTGGCACAGGCGCTGTGGGCGCTCTAGGCGGCAGAGGTGCTATCACTGCCCTCACCAAGGCAGCAACACCGCTGGCTCTGCGTAGAGGAGCCACAGCCGGTATCGGTGTCATGGAAGGCGCTGTAGGGGCTGCACAGGAGGCTACAGAGCAACGCATCAAGCAGGAAGAGGCTAAGGTGTTTGGAGAAGAGCCAGAGCCCTTAGACGCCACCAAGATCGCTGCTGTTGGTATTTTTAGCGCTGTTGCAGGCGCTGGTGTTCCTATGATTGCAGGGAAGATAAGTCCTGCTAAGGTGAATCAGCAAGGACAGGCTCTGGCAAAAGCCATCAGTAATGAGCGTCAGAAGGTAACACCAACAAATCCCAATGCACCGTTGACGCCTGTAGAACAGGCTCTAGTTGATCCGTTGAGAGACAACATGGACCAGGTGCATGATCAGTATATGAAGCTCTATGGTAAAGAGCTTCTTAACATCATTGATCCTGCCAATGCTTTGACAGATGCCAAAGTTAGACTTGATATGTCTAAGGCTGCTGTGAGAATTGCTTTACGTGTTGTTCAGCTTGATGATGCCTTCAAGATGAAGCCTAATGAGCAGATTAGTTCTGCTTTGAATAAGGTGTTTGCTAGGCTTGACAAAGTAGACAGTGTTGTTCTTGAAAAAGCCTTAGACGAAGAAGGTATTACTAAAGAGATGTTTGCTGCTATAAATAAAGCCAGCGTATCTGAAGCGGCTTCTTTGATGCAGCAATATTCAGCCGCTGTTAGAGCTTTGAAGAAAATGCAGGAGGCTAATCCAGATTTTGATAAGCTGGCGAAGAATCTCTACACATACGAAAACGATCAAGTGAGTGCTTTAGGTAAGTTCAACCTAGGGCAACAACGCCTTGCCCGCGAATGGAAAGCTCTCATCACTTCCGGTGTAGACACCACAGCCAGAAACGCACTCAGCACTGCTATTGTTGTTCCGTTAAAGACGGGCATTCAACTTATGGAAGGCACAGCCTATTCCGTTGGTAACGCTTTGTCAAAGGCCTCTGCTGGTAAACGTGTAGAGACGCTAAAGCGTTCTATGAGTGACACTGTCCACGACGCCTTTGATGTCTACTTCTACATGAAGAACAGCGGTGTTGCCCGAGAAGCCGTAGACGCTATCCTCAAAGGCAATCCCAGCCTCAAAGACAACATCAACAATGCTTTGCAAGAGACAGGAGATAGACAAGTCTCTGCTGTTGCTAAATGGGCTAACACCATCAACGTTGCTATGGACAGCTTCGTCAGAAGGGCTGTCTTCACTTCGACAGTGGAAAGAGAACTGAGACGCCAAGGAAAGAATCTCTATCTAGACTTCTTAGACAAGAACGTTGACATCCCTGCCCCTATCATCAAGCAAGCGATGAAGGAGGCTTTGCAAACAACGTATGCGTATGTGCCGAAGGCTGAGGACAAGTCTGTTGTTTCTAGTTTTGAACGAGCAGCAGGTACAGCAGCTAGTGAGTTGATTCGTCGTATTGATAGAACTCCTTTGATAAACTTTGCTATTCCGTTCCCCCGTTACATGTCTAATGCTATGGCATTTCTGTACCGATATAGCCCAGCAGGTATGGTTGGTGCTAGACAGGAATGGAATGCTGCTTCTGCGTTATACAAAGAAGCAGCAGAAACAGGTAGTGAAGCAACCCTTAAAAAGGCAGAGAAGATTCGTAGAAGTTCTGTTGAGAAAGGAATTCAAGCCTCTATTGGACTTGCTACGTTAGCTGCTGCTTATGATTATAGAAAAGAAAATCCTGATGTTCCTTGGTATGAAGTAAAGAACAATGATGGGGAGTCTATTGACATCAGAGGTTTAGGTAATCCTGCTAACTACTTCGCACTTGCTGATGTTGTGATGCGAATTGAACAAGGTACTTACACTACAAAAAACATCAAAGATGCCTTTGAATCTGTTGTTGGTTTGAAGATCAAAGCTGGTGGTGGTGATACTTATTTTGATGGTTGGATCAAGGCTTTTGAAAGTGAGAAGTTTGCAAGAGAGTTGTTCCTTGAACACGGCAAGTTTGTTGGTGACATTGCTGGTGGTTTTACACAACCTTTTGTTGCAAAGCAGCTTGTTGATTTAATCAACCTCATCAGGGATGAAGGTAGAGTAGTACGTGACCCTAACATTATTGATGAGGACACTGGGTTTGGTGCTGCTGCATCAAGTGCAGCAAGACAAGTCACTGGAGCTATACCGTTCCTATCAGAAGGTACATCCGAAACAATAGGAAGAGCGGCGGCAAACGTCGGAGCAGCCACAGAAGCAGCCACAAACAGAGTGATGGGAAAACTTCCTATCCTCAAGGAAAGACTTCCTGAAGCCGTCATCAGACTCACACCAGAAGAACTGTCTAGAGAAGGTGAGTTCTTTAACAGACTCATTGGCTTCAGACAAACTATTCAACGCTCTCCATTAGAGTCTGAAATTGTTCGTCTCAACCTAGATCCCTACGAACTGTATGGCTCTGGTAGCGGAGACAGAGAGTACGACAGAGCCTACATCAGGAACGCCAACGAACTCATCACCAACATTGTCCCTAATTTGATGCGTAGCAATAACTACAGGATGTTGCCGGATGATGAGAAGCTGCTCAGACTTTCATCCGCGATTAGAGAACAAGCCTCTATTGCGCGTGTGAAGACTAAGGAAGAGTTCAAGGCTGCTGATCTTGAGCGCTTCTACAAGATGAGGTTTAATAGCTTGCCTGCACGCATACGTCGTAGCATCAACCTACGTTATGCTGAAGACCATGACGGGGTGAAGCTTGATGAAGCCAAGGATTGGTTTAGTCTTGACAAGTATGAAGCTGAGTTGAAAGCCAGGACAGGCTCCTTACCTGAACAGACTAACAGAGCATTCGGTAGATAACGCATATTCACTGCACAACAAAAAAGGCCCTTAATTGGGCCTTTGTTTTTGGTGCGGCTAACCGGAGTCGAACCGGTACAGCTTAATGCTGGCAGATTTTAAGTCTGCTGTGTCTACCAATTCCACCACAGCCGCTGTTGGTGCCCTGTGCAGGAATCGAACCTGCTATCTTCGGGTTACAAATCCGTTGCATCGCCAGCAATGCTTACAGGGCTTTGGCGCATCCAGTAGGAATCGAACCTACATCAGTGCCTTAGAAGGGCACGGCTTTATCCTTTAAGCTATGGACGCTTCTTTGTCAATGCCTCTTATACTGATCCGTCACATTGACAGAGTCTTCAACACCGCAATAGTGACACCAATCTAGCCACACAGGATAGGGTGCCATTGACGTCTCTCTAGGCTCTCCACAGAGGGTGTAATGACGTCCACTGCGTGTCACAGCCTCCATCTTCTCCATGTCAAAGCTCTTGATTGCTGTAGACACCCTGGTTGCCCACATGTCTGTGAAGTCAAAGCCAACAATGTGTCGCTCTAGTTCTCCTTTATATTCAATCTCATAGATTGACCAATCTTGGACACAGACAGACTTGCAATGCTCAATGGACGTTACGGGAGTTAGAAGCATGTTTGATCCTCTGAAGGTTGTCGAAATAGGCTCTGTCAAAACCACGTTGCCATTCTTTTCCGCGTGTTGACGTCAAAGAATATTTACACTCAAGCCATCCTCTGCTGAAGGCGTAATAGCCTTCCTTGAATGCATAGGATGGCTCTGTCTTTCTCATCTCCATTGCTGTCCTCGCTCTGGTGTTGTTAAGGAGCCTCGATGTTGCCACACCGAAGCTCTGCTGTCAACTCTTGTTCTTGATGTAGGTGCTGTCTTCCTCAATCGGGAACATGTCACCTATGAAGATGGTGAAGAAAGGAATCTTGATGATGATGCCTGTGTAGCACAAGATTTGATCTTGCTTGGTGATGTTGCCATTGTCATCGTAGTAGTCTGTACGATAGCAATTTTCATTGTTGTATTCGATGTCAAGACCGATGCCTTGACGCATAGTTATCATGATGCTCATTGTTGCTCTCCATCTTCATAAGTCATCTTAGCCACGATGTAGTCCTTCACCAGGCTACTGCGGCAGATGTCATCTACAGTGAACTCAAATTTACTGAATTGCTTCATAGCACCAGCAATGTTCAAGAACTTGTTCAAACCAGACTTATCATCTTTCTTCTTCAAATCAGTCTGACGTACATCACCACAGAAAATTATTTTACTGGTGTGTCCAACACGGGTGATGACGGTGTCGAGTTCTTCAAAGTTGCAGTTCTGGAACTCATCAACGAGGATGATGCTGTTGCTGAAGGTGGTACCTCTGATGAACGACGTAGACAAAAACTCTATGTGTCCTTGCTCACAGAGCCTGTCCCAAGCGTCCTTACGTGCAAACAAGTCTGTTGTGATTTGACGATAGGGTTGGATGTACACCTCCATCTTCTCATCAACACCACCAGGCAAATATCCCATCTCTCTGCTTTGTACAGCAGACCTGATGATGACCACTTTACCAAACGGTGTAGACCTGTCTAGAACGTCTTCCAAGGCTTTGTACAGGGCAATGTAGGACTTGCCCGTGCCTGCAACGCCATGAAGACACATGAAGTAGTGTCCTCTGGCATAGGCTTCAAAGAAAGCACGTTGTGTTTCACTCTTAGGCTGAATCGTTGACATGTCGTCAAGTTTCAGCTTTAGAGAGTTTGTTCTCTGTGCTGGAGGCGCTTCACCGTTGCCTTCAAACAAAGCAGCCCTCTTCTTCGTTACCATAGCTCTCCTTCCTACAAATGAAAAGAGGGCCATTATAGCCCTCTGTTTGTTACTGATTAGCGAATTTCACAGCTACCTGCGGTGCAGGACAACATCTGAATTCCTTCGACATTGTCCGTCATCTCTAGGAAGCCGTCCCAATCAATGTCGGTTGGCATTTGCTTCAGCATCTCTTCGTATTGTTCTCCATTGATTTCCTCATATGGAGCCTGTCGATAAGTACCTCCGTCATATGGCAGGAAACTAACACCAGTGATTTCATCAAAGTGTTGCCACACCCAAGCACCAACAGCGGGCCATTCCTCTTCCTTCACCGAGATGGTCACAGAAGGCTTGTGTTCACACCAGTGACGTTGGAACATCAACCACAGCTTCAGATGCTTCAGAGCATCGATGTGATCGCGCAGAACAGCATCACCATCTGACTTCATAGGGAAAGAGAAGACAGTGGTGCTTTCTGGCTTCATCACACAAGGCTCAGCAGGGAAGCCTGCTTGCTTCATGAAATCCGTCAGAGGATCTTTGTTGTCGCTGCGAACACGACGAACATAATAGGCAGAGTGTTGCGGATGGATGCCGCTGGCAGTACCTGTCAGTTGTGACGCTGTTCCTTCAGGCTTGACACAGGTGATAGCAGCCGAGACGCTTATGCCAATATCGGCAGCAAACTTAGCATTTGTTTCAACAGCCACAGCCTTCAGACGCTCAAGAATAGCCGGCAACTCAGGATTGTCTGGGTTGTTCAGCAGAGCATTGTCAAGAATGCCCGTCATAGAAACACCCAACAGACGCTCTTGTTCTGTGTTGGTCTGCCAAATCTTTCGCAGATATGGGAAGTTGGTCATGGTCGATTGAAAAGTACCCAAGATCGTTGCCATAGCAACCTTATCAGCCAATCGCTCCACACTATCGCCGCTACGCACAGCAATGGTAGATAGATTGCAGAATTGATAAGGACGAAGAATAATCTCGCTGCAAGGGTTCGTACCCCATTCATGTCCCAGTTCTCTCCTTCCATTCTTAGCCGCCTGAAGATCGCTTGCATAACGGCTGAAGATGCCTCGCTCACCGCTGTGGCTGTCATAGATGGAACACCACTCACGCATGAACTTACCAACATCAGGCTTGCTGTCATACACAGCGCTGTTGTTTGCAAGAGCACGTTGACCGTTACCATCCCACCAACTACCAGCCTTAGCGTGCGCCATACGATCATCGCTGAGATCGGACAATGAAATCATTGCACTGCGACGAACACCACCAACCACAACAACTTCACCAATCTTGCACAGGATGTCATGTGCTTCAAGGCTGGTCAGCTTACGGCCAGCAGCACCCTTGAATTTGGCAACAACATATTTGAACAAATCTTCCAGAGGACCAGGACCACTAGCACGCCCACCAAAGGTCTTCAATCGAGTGCCAGCAGGGCGCACAGAAGAGATGTCCCACTTCGGAATTTCACCAGCATAGAGAAGGGCAATGACTTGACGCAAAGCCTTAGCCCAGCCTTCCTTTGAATCCTTGACAACAACAACGGTGTTGGAGTCAAAGAGACGATCAGGCACTTCAGGGAGCTTGTTGACATATTGCTGCTCAACGCTGAAGCCCACACCAGTGCCACACAGCAGGATGTACATGGCTTCATCAAAAGCCTTGGCATCGTCAATGGGCATATAGGAACAGTTGTAACCAGCAACGTTCTGACGCTCCAGAGCCTCACCAGCGGTCATGATGGCACGCATAGACGGTAGCACCTCACGATTGACCATCTCTGTTTCCAGCTTCTGGCGAAGGTCAGCAGGGATGTCGTAGTTGTGGTTCTTCTTCAGATGCTTTTGCATGAAATCGAAATAGCGCTTGACGCTTTCATGCCAATGTTCACGACGCCCTTTGTCGTCAAGGAAACGGGCATAGCGGCTCTTTGCAATGTAGGTTTGATACGGTGTCATTTATTCTTCCTCACAGATACAAAAGGCAGCATCTCTGCTGCCTTAACAAAACGGGGTCGGCGGTTATATCACATGTCAGCGTTCGTCTCCACTACCTCCTATGACGTTTCGTTGTTGACGGTCGAGCAGCTTGTCAATATTTTTCATAGCCACTTCAGACAGTGGGAAACCATAGTACATGGCAATGCTTGAAACAAACCATAGAACATCACCAAGTTCTTTCTTGATGTTATCACGATGTTCTGCACCATAGCCATCTCTAACGGCTTTGGCACGCAGGCTGCATAGTTCTCCAACTTCACCAGCAAGACCAGTGAGTAGATATTCAGTGTTCTTTGCAGAGTCTTTAGCGAACGACCACGCCTGCGTCTGATAGATGTCAAAGTCTTTCATCATCTGTACCCTCATACCAATACCTGCAATAGAAGTGTTCACCAAATTCATCGATGAGTGAAGATGGATAACCATTTTCAATCAACCATGCTTGATGGTCTGTCACGCCGTCAGGGATGGTCTTAGGAAACCCATATTGCCATCCCGACGGTGGATCAATCATAAGCTGTTTCATGCTGTGTTGGTTCCGTAGTAGCTACCGTCTGGCATAGGTTCATCAAACAAAGACGGAGCAAGTTGCTTGATGATGGTGCGGCATTGCTCTGCCACTTCCCTATGTTCCTTCTGAGTTGCTGCGTCACAGCGCACTTCGATGTAATGCAACCAGCTACGAAGTGTACCATTGACATACATCCTCGACATCGTAAGCCCTTCAGGCAACACCTTCCGAGCCACTTCCTTTGCTACACCGTTTGCCAGCGCTTGCTCATAAGCCTGTCTAGCCTTGATCCACACCGACACTTGCTGTTCTGTCCACCAGCGTGTTAGCTCTCGGTCTTCAGTGGGGATGGAGTTTTGTCTATTCTTGTTGTCTTGTAGCCTGGCTTCACCAACACTGTAGTCAGTGACTTCAGCATAGCGCTGGCTAAATTCTTGGAAGCTGAAGCTGCGATGACGAAGAATCTGCCTAGCAATGTCTCTCGTTGTTTCCAGTTCTATACAGATGTTTCCCATTTCAAACACAGACCAATGTCCATGCTTCATGCAATAGCGTAGCAACTTACCTGCTGTAGCGTCATTGCTTTGATTGCTAGGATTGCTCACCCTAGCGCAATAGGCAACGACGCTCTCTAGGTTAGGCGTTGCCCAAATCAGCTTCGCTCTTGCCGTCATCGTCTAATTCCTCAATTGAAATTGGAGACTTGTCCATCTTTTCAACAAACTCTGTCAGAGCTTTGGTGATGGTGGTACGAAGAATGAGTTGAACTTCTTCATATGTCAACTCATAAGAAACCAAAGCGCTGCCATCTTCCTGTTCAATAATTTCATGAATCTTCATCTCTGTTCTCCTTAGACTCGAATATATTGATCTTCTGGATCAATGCCGTTCTTGATGTCCCGTGCTTCATCACTGGTGAAGTAGTAGTCAAACAATACTTCCATGCCCTTCATTGTCTTCAGCGTCACAAGCTGATCTTCAGGATGACGATGTTCAAAATCATCACCTTCAGATTCCTTCTTCAAGTTAAAGTAGTCCTGCTTGAGGATGCATTTGAAGAAGCCATAGGCTGTGTCGTAGTCTAACTTGATGTTGAACTCACTCATTTCTTTCTTTCCTTTCGTTCAAGAAGTGTCTTCTTTGTGTGGCATTCTTTACAAAGCACCTGCAATTTGTCCATTTCGACGTACAACCTTTCGATGAATACGTCCCAACTGACGAAGCCCTGCTTAGGGTCAACAACAGGATCGATGTGGTCTACAGCAATGTTCTTTGATGTAAAGACACCGCTGCACTGAGCACATCGATAGTGCAGGGCTAGTTTACCAGTGTCTTTGTTGATCTGTCTACCTACTTCAGCATCCTTAAGCACACGCCACTTGACAGGCCACCGATGAGATGCTGATCTTAGAGCACTGACAACAAAGCTACGAAACCTAGCCTCTGTCCATTGTCCACTGTTGCGTAGCTTCACCATCCAAAAGGTTCTGTGCTGCGGATAGGAAGGTCAGGAATAGTGACAAGCCCTTCCTTCTCCCTACGTTCAATCTCCCTGTTGATGTACCAGGCGGCTTTACGTAGGTCTTCAATGTCATTGCCTTTGTGATCAGCACGCCACAGGTATTTGACAGCGTTGCCTACACAGAAGCTCATGTGCTCTGTCACTTCTATGCACTCTATGCCGCTGGGATGGACTGTATAGTGCGGTGGATGATTGACATTGTCCTTCACTGTTGTTCCTTTGTTGGTGGTGTCCACATTTGTCCTTTGTAGCGTCTAAGCCATAGCAGCCTACCATTCTCAACAACTCTGTCTACGTTTCCTTCATAGGCTTCAACACAGACATTGAACATATCTACTTCTGTACCCACTTCCTCCAGCATCCTAGCAGCCTTCACAGGACCAACGCCTCTGATGCCGATAATGTTGTCAGCAGAGTCTCCCATCAAGATTTGTTGATAGAAGAATCTGATGGCTTCATCTGGAGTGATGAAGAGATGTTCTCGTTTGACGTAGTTGTAGAAGTGAGTAGGTATTTGCTTGAAGTCTTTATCAACGCTGATGATGCAGCATTGATGTTGTAGCTTTGTTGATTCGATGGCGATGAGGTCATCTGCTTCTTCGTTGACAGCAACAACAGCCTTCCAATGCTTCTTCAAATAAGCCTTCACCTTCTTCAGATGCTTTGGCTTAGGCTGTGTTCTGTTGCCTTTGTATGGTGCAGTGGTTGCTATGGCTTTTCTGAAGTTGGTGTCTCCAGATAGATACAGCTTCCCTTGGTCATACCATCTATCAGCGTAGTCGCACGATAACAAAGCTCCTGTTACGATGCTGTCTACAGTGTGATAGGCAGCAGTGACGTCTTCTTCTTCGCACGCCGCTGCTGCCCTATACGCCATAGTGTCAGCGTCCAGGAGCGCTATCACTCTTTCACCTCTCGCACCAACTTAGCGTCATCAATGATGTGTCCTTGTTGCTCTTGCATCTGTTGAACGATGTAGCCAGCAAGATGATGCTTGCCAATCATTCGAAGAGCCTGAACCAACACAGACACATCCTCTTCAGACGGAAGTTTGATTCGAAACATCAGAGGGCTTCGTCGTCGGAGATGTTGCCGCCACTGCCGCCACCGCCGAATTCAACAAGATCGGTGATGACAATCTTTTGCAAAGACGGCGACACACCTTTCTTATTCTTGTACTTCCATTCGTAGCTACCAATGATGCACTTGGCTTTGCTACCATTGCCAATCTTCTCTTCAATCTCATCACCGTCAGTGTCGAGTACCTTGATGGGACGGGAAGACTTGCAAGTGATGTACTTGCCCATCCCATCTTTTTCCTTCACCTCAATCTTCATCGCCTCCAGCGCTTCAACAGCAGCGTCTGACAGTTGAGTCAGATCCATCTGCCACTTTCCCGACATCTCATTCGGTTCTTTGTTGAAGCACCACATCACAACAGCTTTGAGCTTTACTGAATCCATTTTCACTTCCTCAAGTTGTGCCACAGAATTGAACACGCTGTGGCTTCGTGTTAATGACATTCTCGCCAGTTTGCCCCACATTTACCTTCGGCGTCAACAGGGCAGCGAAATTGTAGCACCTCACCAGCAATGTTGGCAGCTTTTTCAATGAGCCTAGCAGCCTGCTCTGCCTGTGCGGGCAACACAGAATATTGCACTTCGTCATGCACCCACGCCATCAGCTTAGCGTCTACGTTGTGCTCACGAAGCAGCCTATCAGCCTCTACAAGCCATTGCTTGGCGATGATGGCACCAGCACCTTGGAGCAACGTATTCAACGCAGCATGGTCGCTTCTGATGCGGATGCGACGTCCATCCAAGCCTGGCACATGACCCTTCTTCACAAACTTAGACAGCTTCTGTTTCAGAGGAGCAAGGCCGGGTGTATTGTTGATGAAGTTGTCGATGAGCTTCTTTCCCTTGGCACTACCAAAGCCAGCAATGGAACCAACCTTCTCAGCACCAGCACCATACAACGTGGAGTAGGTTAGACCCTTCGTGGTGTTTCTGATCTTCTTATGTTCAGGATTCGTTTCATCCTTCACCGTCCCCTTAGGCACCAACCCAAAGCTCTGTGCATTCATCCAATGCACATCACCCTTCAACAACTCATTTGTCCAACCATCATCGTTCAGATAGTGAGCAAGACAACGTAGTTCAATACCGCTCAAGTCAACACCGACTTGGCTGCGTCCTTTACCTGCATACCACACTTCTCTGCACTCTGGTCCATACGGTGAAGACACGTTAGGAATCTGTGCCATGTTGGGGCTGCTGTGTGTAGCTCTGCCAGTGACAGCACCACAGGTGATAATGGAGCCGTGCACCTTGCCATCATCCTGCACAGCATCGAGCCAACTACTGATCATGGACACCCGCTTCTGCACCATCAAATATTCATTGAGCAGCTTAGCCTCAGGCTTGTCAATGCCTGCTAGGACATCTTCGTTAATGATCCAAGAGCCCTTCTCTGTCTTCTCTGTTAGCTCAACACCAAAGGATTGAAGACGCTCTGCAATTTGTTGTCTGCTGCCGGGATTGAATGGATGTACCTTCACCTTCAGAGGGCCTGGTAGAGCCTCCTTGATGAGCTTGTTAGGCTTGTCAACACCAGCTTCCTTCAGCATCTCTAGCAGCGCTGTCTTCGTCGGTGCCTTATGTTCCCGCCATTTCTCATCAACTACTTCCCAATATTCCGGTGTCTTAGTTTCCTCATACGTCGGTGGACATACGTCTTGTAGGCGATTCTCAATGTCAGCCATTCGACCTGACAATGTAGCCATAAGAGTTTGAGCTTTCGGGACATCCAGCGGGTATCCATTGTCTTCCATCCTTTTGCAGATATGAGCAACTTGATGTTCTAGTTCAATGCTCTTGTCACTGAAGCCCATCGACTTCATCTCTTCCTTCAGATGGTTGTATAGCTGCTCAAGGACGTTGACGTCTTGAACGCAGTAGTCTTCCATCTCCTGTGACCAGCCGCTATTGAAATCGGTGAAATCACCTTTGTTATTTCCAAAGCGGATGCCCCAACTCTTTAGCGAATGCTTACCAGCCTTAGGATCTTCTTCAGGAGGCATCAACTCAGGGTTGTACAGCCGTGACATCACCAACGTATCAACCTGCTGATGCTGAGGCACTGACACCTTCCACACCCTCTCCAGCACAGGGAAGTCAAACCCAATACCGTTATGGGCACACACTTCTTCACCATCGAGATAGTTCTGTAGTCCTGTCCTTTCCTTCCAAACTTTGGTGACACCTTCTTTCTTTGTCACACAAAGCCAGATGGTGTCGTGCTTCAGGTTTGTCTCGATGTCGAGAAATATCATGTGTATGGCTTTCGCTTCTCTGTGTCGTTGGTGAAGATGCCGCCGTGTCCGTAGAAGTGTTCGTTCAAAAGCAGCGCTGCATGGGCGTAATAGTTGTGGTTGTGTTTTGACGTTTCATGCATGCTGCGTAGGAACGCTAACACTTCTTCTAAGGTTTGTTGTGGTGTCATTTACATCACCTCATACTTAATTTCATAGCCTTTTTCTTCCATCCAAATCATCCATTGCTTGAACTTTTCTACATGTTCCTTTCCTCCATTGATGATTTCAACACCGATGGGCTCAAGCTCCTGCATGAAGTCATCAGCAGCATACACAGGACAATGTATATCAACACCGCACTCACGCAGCACCCAATCAATGTATACCTGTGCCGGGTTGCTGCTCTTAACAATTTCGTGTGTCACCTCAGTTGGTGTTTGCAAGGCGTCAAAGACAGTTAATTGAGTCTCTGTCTGTGTCTTTCCTTTCTTGTTCTTGAAGGAAATTTCACGGGTAGCGTAGATGTAGATGTTCATGCTTCTTCCATTTCAAAATGTTCTTTGATGGCTCTGACACAGCCGTCAAGCAGTTCAACGCCTTCCTCACCACCAATATACCCCCACTGTGCATCTTGTCTGTGTTCTTTATCTGGCTCAATCATCTCTATACATTTGTTCACAACCAATTCTCCATACTTCTGTCTGAAGATGTCCTCCCAAGGATGGGAGGTCTTTGGCATTCCTAGAAGCTCAGCATAAGCCAGTGTCTCAGCTTCTTTGGCAAGGGCATAGAAGATGTCGTTCATAGCACTGTTTCCTCACTCTCAATGTCCTCAACTTCCAACATCCTACCTGTTTGTCGGTTGTATAGCAAGGCACAGGCAGGGCCACAGTCGCCGTTGTACCTGTT
>JACCDP011071674.1_pt1 | contig 27926 bp, 25 predicted proteins | sample 7445841 | NCBI WGS metagenome assembly JACCDP01 (sample SAMN15323441, study PRJNA562643) | freshwater metagenome | isolation source: river surface water | place: USA:Blue River Watershed | collected 2017-08-17 | reverse complement strand
TTAAAATATCTTCTGTTTCCCAATCACAATAAGAACATTTTTTAGTTTCTTTCTTATCAACCTCTTGAATATCAAAATAATCTGAATACCATTTCTTACCGTGCTCAAGTTCATATCTTTTATTATGGTAAGTGTTTGCTGGAACATCAATTTCTGGGTATAAGGTTTTAAGATGGGCTGTTAATGCGCCAGAATAATTATTCGCATCCTTAAAAACCTTACCAGTTTGTTTACATATTGCAATGTATTCACCTGTTTCTGATTCAAAAGTGATTAATTTATAATTATCTGTTAATTCTAAATAATTATTTTTGCTTTGATTACCTTTTTTCTTAAATTCAATATTAGCTTCAATTAAAACATCTTTAATTTTTAATTTACCAACACCAAACATTTTACTTAACGCTTCTATCCCTGTATCACTATTTTGATATTTATCGATAATATCTAATTTCTCATCTTGATTTAATTGTTTACCTCTCATTTTAATACTATATGAATTTTTAACAAATATACAAATTAAATTTAAAAAAAACAATTTTTAATTAAATTTAAACACAAAAAAAGGCTAGATTTCTCTAGCCTTCCTTTATTAATTTAGTTAAAGTATTATCTTAACTCAGCGATGTTAAAAGTCTGTAAACCATCAACTCTGATTGCTCCATAGAAACGGTTAGAAACCAATTTCTTCGCGAAACGTGTCATAATCCCTTTTACAGGTGCCATGTTAAATGGATTGTACATTGTTGGGGTTAATTGCATTGGCACGTATGGTGCGTAGATGTAACCAGTGTCTAACAATGATTTTCCTTTATGACCAATAATCATAGAGTAAGCTGGCGCATAAGGGTCACGGTACACTTGGTAACGTCCGCTTAAAGAACCAACTCTTTCGATACCCATATTATAAACATCTTGCTCTGGATTAGCGTCAGATACGTGGAAGTATTCTAAATCGTCAAATACAGCAGAGATTTCAGAAGAGATAACGATAAAGTTAGCTCCACCTCTTAAAGTAGATTTATGAATTTGAGCAGAAATTTGGTTAACTTTAGTAATTAAAGTTTGATTCCAATCTTTTTGTGTATAAGGTACAGCAACAGATGTAGCTTTTCTCCATCCGCTATAGTCCCAACGTAATTGCCAAGCAGCACCTTTACGTAAATCTCTTAAGATTTCACGGTCGATTTCAGCAGCAACTTGTTCAGACAACATTGCAGTTAATTCAGCTTCAGCATCGATATTGTGGAATGCACTAACATCTTGAGCTAATTCTGGAGACCAAGTAGCACGTAGTTTTCTTTCTTCAACAGAAACAACAACTTCGTCTAATTTGAAAGATACTTCACCGATTTCAGTTTCAAGCTCTAAAGAAGCATAAGATGCCCAAGAAGTTGAGAAGTTAGAAATAGTTAAAGCAGACATTGTAGCAGCAGCAGCGTTAACACCAACATATCCATCGAAAGTTTGAGTACCACCTTGTTTGATAGGGTGAGTCAAATCTAATTCTAAATAGATAACACCGTTAGCATCAGATACACTGTTTTTATCTACGATACCTCTTCCGTAACGTTGAGTTACTAATCTGAAAGGTACTTCAGCGTTAGCTTCGATTACAGTTGCAGAATCTTGGTCAATTAAAGCTGTACCACCGTTAACAACTTTCAAAGATGCTAAGAAAGCTTCAGTATCTTGTTCGTTTCCATCTGGACCAGTTAATTTACCTGGGTTTGTAGAAGAGAAACCAGACAATTTAACGATAGCGCTTCTTAAAGAACCATCAGTTGCTCTAGTTAAAGCAGAAATTTTAGTAGCAGCAGCTAAATCAGTATAAGTACCATTAGTACCTAAAGTTGTGAAATAAGCTGTACCAACATTAATAGTAATTTCACCTTTAGAGTTATCAAATAAACCATCGTTATAATAGATATCATAAAGGTTTTTAGCTAAATATGGTGTAACAACACATCCAACACCTACAACACAAGAAGGAAGACCTTGAGCAGCCATACCAGTGTGTGCAGAATAAATTGGGTTAGCATATGGGTCACCAGCGTTACCAGCAGAATCCACACGGCTAGATGTTTGAGGTACAAAGAAGAACAATTTACCAATTGGCATGTTCATTGCTTGTACAGATACGATATCATTCGCTAATAATTTAGAGAAAACACGTCTAACGATTGGGAAAACTACAGTTTCGAAAGAACCAGAAGAAGTTGTTGTAGTTGACTCAGTAAGTAAAGTACCAGCTTGGTTTTCGAATAATTGTGCGATGTTTTCTTTCACGTGACCTTTCAATCCTTCCAAGAATCCTAAAGATTCCCATTTAGCTTGAGTTTGTTGACGGATAGCTTTCATATGGTTAAGACCAATATTTCCAACTAATCCTGAAGTTAATAATTGTGACATAATTATTTATTGTTTATTGTTATATTATTATTATCTATTTTCGACTCTTCTCATTAAATCCATAATTCTTTGAGTCTCTTTATCTACATATGCTGTAGATTCATGAATTTGTTTTGATGTACTAGAAGCAGCTTCTTTAACTAAAGATTTTTCAATAGATTCTTTAATTGGAGTTTTGCTTGACAATTCGTTAGCAATAGTCTTATAAAGTCTTTTTGATTCTTTGATTGTAGTTACTTCGTCATCAAATCTTTTCAAGATATTTTGTTTTTCTTCTTTTGTAGTAGAATGCTCCATAAATAACTTAGTTACATAAGTTAAGTTAGAGTTAAATACAACTGTTTCTGCTAACATTGTTCTAAAGTTCTTAAGAGCATGTTTGTATTCATCATTTTTATTCTTAAGTTCTTTTGTTTCTGTTAACAAAGTATTATATTTGTTTTCAGATTCGGTCAATGCTTTTTTAACTTCAGATTCTTCAAGGTTAAATGGGTTTGGAGCATTAGTATCTTTTTTCTCATTAGCTATAACTTTAGCCAATGTATTACCAATTTGCTCTTCCATTGTTTCCTCTTCCTCTTCAGTCTCTTCTTTAGATTCTTCTTCGTTCATATAATCTTCATCCATTTCGATTTCATACATGATACCAGATTCATCCATTTCATTGAATTCATCTTCGACTTCTTCTTCTTCATTATTTTCACTTGAAACATTTTTTACGATAAATTCCCCTGGCTCCATAACTTTAACTTCAATTTCATCATCTTCTTTATCAAAGACAACTTCAATCTCATCATCACCAGTTAATTTTTTGTAAATTGACATAACATCTTTAATGTCAGAAGAACCTGTCATATCGATTTCCTCAAAGTCATCACCTGTTTCATCATCCATATTGGAATCCATTTGCTCTTCATCACCAAATAATGGTCCTTGCTCGTCAGACGTTAACTCTTCGTTATCATTTTCTTCTTCTTCAGATTCATCCTCTTCAGATTCCTCTTCTTCATTTTCATCCTCTTCTTCAGATTCATCTTCGTTTTCAGATTCTTCATCTTCCAATTCAACGTCTTCGATTTCCTCCTCTTTTTCTTCCTCGTTTAAATTTGGGTTGATTTCTTCCTCAACGTAACTTTCCTCTGTTAAAGATTCTTTCACTAAACCATCAATTTCTTCTTTAGCAATGCTACGAAGTATTTCTTTCGTGTTGGCGTTTAACGTCTCTTGGATTCTTTTAGCATCCATAAGAGCTCGTTCAATAATTGATTTTTCTTTATCAGCCATTTCTTTTTTATTTGATTTTTTATTATTTTATAACCTAAGTTTTTAATTAATGGAAACTACCATTTGTTTATAAATATGTGTTAGTTTTAAAAAAGTCTTTTTTTTAATGAAAAAAATTAATCAATTAAAAAATTATCTAATGAATCGTTTAAAAGATTTTTATTTTTTTGTACTGATTCTGTAAATGGTTTTGCTTCTGCCTTATCATTAAACATCCATGAACCTGGCGTGCTTGGCGATGTAACAATATCCCAGCAAATAATTTCAAAGTCATCCTGAACCACTTGGTCACCATTAACCTCTCTCAATGAACCAACACCTCTTGATGATACACCAATCATAATTTTATTTCTCAATAGATTTGCAACCTCATCACCCTTTGTTGAAACAATACCATATTTGATGAAACCTTTGCTCATTAATATCTCCATTTTACCCATTAAAGTTTTACCTTCCCACCAAGTTTCAATAATATTATGTGATATTCTATCAACAGCAATAATTGAGCTCTCTGGGTGGTCACAATTATGTGTCCAAGCAGTTTTATTATTATATCTCATTAACCATGTTTTATTTGGAACTGAAACACAATAAACATTATCATTATGATTAACTAATTCAACTTTAGTATACCTCTTATCTAAAGATATTGCTGCCGATTTTTTTTCTGATATAGTATATAATAATTTAGAATTATCAGCTTTTATTAATCTCTTAGTTTTTATTTTATTATGTGTTAATGAAATAGTACCATCACCATTATCAATTTCAGATTCTACAATTGTAATATCATTAATAAACCTATCTTTTTGTTTTCTAACATTTATAGCAGCACCACTACCTAATTTTAAAAATATCTCATAAACATCTTCAGATAGTTTAGGTGATGTTGTATAATATTCCCTAAGTAATTCACCTTTTTTATTATGTCTATTTTTACCATCACCTATTAATAACCAAGTCAACAATACATTTAATACATCCGATGACCATTCTTTAGCATAATAAGGTATGTGTTTTTCGTATGAATTGCCTAATACTGATAAATGGTTATAAAGATTTTTATCGTAAATATTGAATTGTCTATTATCGCTTATACTATACTTGAAAGGTAACCTATCTAATAAATCAATTAATAATTGTTTTTGAGCTTCTTTAGTTTGAGTTATAGTAACTTTATTAGTTATTTTACCCCCATTACTACCACTAGTATGACCTTCTGAAATGAATATACCTAAAAATGCGGCCCAATCGTATATATTAATTTTTATATCGGTATTTGGTAGGGTAAAATAATTATCATTAACTCCGTTCCACACACCACCATAATTAATTTTAGAATGAGATACCCTTGAATCACCGTTTAATATCGCATCATGAAAATCTATAGCTGTCATTTCATAAGGGTTATTATTTCTATCCCATAAAATCATTTTATGATTTTTAGTTAATTTCATATCTAAAGTAGTGTTATTATAGATATGCACTAAATCATCATTGTATGGTTTTTTAATGGTATCAAATACTGGTTGAATTTCAATTTGATTAGTCCCAACATTTAACGTGAATACTTCATCATTAACTTTAACATCTTTGATATCAACCCAACCATTTTTAGTGAATATTTCAGTGCCAGCTGGAACACATTCTCCGATGGCTCTTCTTTCTCTTATTAATTCTTGATAATTGTTGTTCTCCCTCTCCAATATTTCTCTTGGATAGATTCTACCATTTTTGTTTTTGACACCCCACTTCTGAAGAACCACATAAACAATTAATGGTTGGTCCTCTGTTATATTAACATCCTTTTCGTTTAAGCTTTTTATTTCATTAAGCATTGTTTTATTTCTTTCATCGCTTGGTGAAATATATCCAGCATCTTGCTCAATTAAAAGCAATTTCTTATTTTGGACATTTGTTTTATTAATCGGATAATTCGAGCTCATATTAACATTTATATATAATATAAATATGTTATATAATAAAAAAACCCCAATCGTTTCTGATTGAGGTTTAATTTCTTTTGGTAAAAAACTATTTATATTTTTTTCTTATGAAATTTAAAATGTCTATTGTTATTGAAAATATCTGTAATAATAAACTTAATTATATTCTTAACCGAATCTTCAATTTCCTTTTCTTGTATTTTAAAATCATTTAATTTGAACAATGTTATTTCACAATTCATAAAACTTCTTTTATTATTTGATATCCCCGATTCCTTTATTTCAAAATCAACAATTGTTCTAGATGCATTAAATAAATTCTTATTTAAATTATCATAAGTTTTTTTCTTAATATCTTTATTTAAAGTTTTTAATATCCCTTGAAAATTATCACTCTCATCATTTAATATTTCAACCCAAGATGATATAGTAAAATATAACGCTTTTGGATTTTTATTATCAACAGTTCCAAACGTTATTTTATAATCATTAAATAAATTAAGATTAAATTGTTTTCCTTTCTTTAATTGCATAATATCTTTTTTTTTATGCTAATATATTCCAAAAACAAAAAAAATCAAATTAGTTATTTAATGATTGTTTAAGATTTAATAACTTATTAATATCTGTAGTGAATGTATCAGCATTATACGTTTGATTTAAGAGCTTATCTTTTACATTTGATAACTTATCTTTAATTGAATCATCCGACTCATTTAACAAGCTCTCATCAATTAATTTAATACATTGTGAATTATATTCTTTAAGTAAAGTTTCTTTTGTCTCATCAGAATTTGATTCCATTATTCTTGATATAATATTCTTCTCATCGTCTGACACGTTTGAATACTCCTCATTGAACCCATCAGTTGCTAATGACGCTAATAGACTATTTGGATAACCATATGATTCATTAATTTCCTTATTCTTATTTGTCATAACATAATTAATTAGGAACGTTGTCGATTCAACAATGGTATCAATTGTATCTGGGGTTTTATTTGTGAATATAAGATTTGTTATATTCTCATGAAGTTCTTTTTTATCATAATCAATAACATCCGATTCAAATATCAAATCTAGAATTAATTTTGAATTCTCATTTAATATTTCATTCTTACTATATTTTGAAAAATAATTAATACATTCATCAATAAAAAGTTTTGCTTTCATTTCATTTGTCTCAACCTTATTTTCAATAAGATTATAAATAAGGAACTGGTCCTTTAATATTTTATTCTCATTTAAAGTTTTCACGTATTTTTTAAAGACTGATTTATTATCATCTTTTTTATTAACAATGCTTTCAACCAATATATTATTATATAATGTTTTTATTCTACCAAAATTCTGAGCAATATTTGTTATATTTGTTTCCATATAGTTTTTTAATTATAAATATCCTTTTATTTTTTTAGCATATCATCAATATCATTGATTATTGAATTAATATGTTCATTAATTTTTAAATTTTTATCATATATTTTAACACCCTCCTTAATAATCTTATCTTCTTCATTAACATTATCCAATAATTTATTGACATAAGATTGTCTTTCAATAAGTCTTTTCTTATTGTTACTTACAACATTTTCGTTAATCAAATTAGTCCCTTTACCTCTTCTTTCAGCCAATGGTTCAGTTTCAGTCCCAGTAGCTTCTTCACCACCCTCTTCAGGTGTTTCAGTACCACCAATACTTGGGATTTCTTCACCAGACTCTGGTGTTTCTTCGCTTGCCTCTGGTGTTTCTTCAGTCCCAAAATCTGGGGTTGAGCTTGAACCTCCACCAAACGAACCTCCACCACCTCCGAAAGATTCATTTCCACCATCTTCACCTTCAGTAGGTTGTCCAGATGCGCTCATATCACCATACAACGCATCAACCTCATCAAATATCCCTGTTCTTTTAATAACTGTTGAACTTTGTTCTATTTCAGCAGCAGCAGCTTTCTCAAGTCTTTGTTCCAAGAAATCTTTTCTTATTTCCTCATCAGACCAACCTAAAATCTCTCTTCTAGCTCTTGTCATTGACATTCCCATAAATCCATTTCCAGCGTCTGTTATAGCATCCTTATAAACAGACATTTTAGCTTGTAATTGCTCAATTTTAAGCATCTCAGCTTGAGTTGATGGATTATTCAAGGATAAATTAAAATTTGATAATTCATCCTCAAACCCTAGCATATATAAATGTATGATTGCAATCTTATTTAACTCAGCTATTACTGCTTGTTGAATTCTATTAATAGTTCTTGAAAATCTAATATCTTGTAACGCTAAATTTTTACCGTCTCCAGTTGCTTCCTCAAATCCTAAAAATGTTTTTGGAACTCTTAAGGCAGTGAATAATTTACGTTGAAGGAACAAAATATCATTTATATCTGATAAATTATTCGCCCCTGGTAACGTATCAATAGGTGTTGGTGCATTTTCATCTCTAACTGGAATAAAATAATCTTGGTCATTTGCCAATTGGTTATATCTCAAATCAATCTGACCTGTTTGTGGGTCAATAACTGGTTTTCTTTTAAACCTATTTGCAATTTCATCAACATATGCTGGAACATCATTATCATCAATATTACCAACATATATTTTAAAAACTCTTCTTTCAGGAGCTCTAGTTATTCTATACACCAACATCGCATCTTCCGCCAATTGTAATCGTTTCCAAATACTTCTAGCTTTCTCCAAAAGACTAGTTCCATATGGCAATCTTCTATCATCACCCAACAATCTGAAATGTGCTATTTGCCATGAATTAAATTCAAAATCTTTACCTCTCCAGAAAAATTTAACTTTAGCACTTTCACTGTCGTTATTTATTTTATATTCACCAGAATATTGATTATAAATAACATCACCCTCTTTTCGCTCAATCTCAAAATTAGGTAATTGTCTCGCCCCAACAATACCTTTTTTATCATCAAGGTTCAACATTAGGAAATTATCACCATATTTACAATTTGATACAAACACACCATTTCTAGTATAATTACCGTTTTTATCCTTACTACATATAGGGAAATTATGTCTATCTTGTTCATTATCCTTACCAACAACTTCCATACAATACACATCTGATGTTTCATCTAAAAACTGAACTGAAACTACTTTGTGATTTATTAATTTATTTTTATTTCTATCGTGTGCTTTTATTAAACTTAAACTTTTTAAATATTTTTTATCATTAATTATTTCAGGTTTTAACTCTAAAATTAAATCATTATATGTTTTATTAGTAGTTCTAATTAAAATATTTTTTATGGTATTACTATTAATTGCTTTTTTTAAATCTTTACGTATTGTATTTGATTCGTTAAATAAATTAAAAAACTTTTTATCTTCTTTAAGTGTATTGGTTAAAATATTTATTGAAATATACCCATGATAATTTTTAATTATATCTTTAACATATTCAAAAGTTTCATCATTAAATTTTAACGACATCTTATTCTTCGTATCTAATCTATATTCCTCATCACTCCACAATTCAGTCATTCTATTTTTACGAATCTTATTATGTTCATCATGTAAATCACTATTATTATATTCCTCAAAATATTTTGGATAGATACCAGTCATTTCTTTTGATAACCTTAACCTCCTACTTTCTGAACGCAAATATTTATCGATACCAGCCATTCTTTTTTCAACCACATCAGGTTTTTGTAATCTTTTTTTACCTGTCTCATTTATTAAGCTATGATATGCGGAATGTTCAGAATTAGTCATCCTAACTAAATTATCTGGAGAATTATTTAATTTATTAAAATCAATATGATGAGTGACATAAAATGAACCTGAAGACCTTTCATTTTCAACATTAATCAAACAATCTTCAGCAATTAATCTATGAGTGTATCTATATCTATTTGATTTTGGATTAAACACAAGCTCATAACCTTTAATTTTTTTCCCTTCATTACTTATCTTAGTATAAAAAGGCATTAATGATTGACCCTCTATTAATTCATCAGCTCTTTTTTTTGACCCATCTCTCATTATGTATTCATGGTCTGGAGTTGTATCTAAATAAGTTCCATCATCTAAAGTAACTCTAACTAGTTGACTATTCTTTCTAGTTAAATCACACCATATAATTTTACTAGGTACAATTTTATTTGTGATGTCCTGAACTGAATATGTCCAAATAGTTTCATTAGGATTTTCTTTAATTCTTTGTGCTATTTCTTTAATAGTAATAAATTCACCATTTAATAACGGAATGATACTATCCTCTCTAACAGGTAGATTCCTTGTCCACATTGGAAGCGATGCTTGAATGTCTAATCTATTGAAAAACAGGTCTTCAAGAATTGTTTGAACTCTTTTGCTTTCAGAAAAAATGTTTAAAACCTTACCTTTTGAATTTAAAGTCGAGGCCTCTTCCATGAAAATATCTAATGCCGCAGCAATCTCAGGGTAAAACTCCATTGATTCAAAGTCAGCATATGACCCAATCCTAGTTGTTTCATAATGCATTGAATGTTGTATCAATTCATTTTCAGATTTCTTCCATAATCCACCCAAAAATTTTGATTGTTGAGCTTGAAGTTTAGCAGTTTCATACTCTTCTTTTGATTGTGTTTTTAAGAGAATGTCATTGCTAATTGAATATTTATTAATTGATGGTTGTGTTTGTGTATTAATGTTTGTTAAGTTAACTCCACTCGCATCAAATATTGTATTAAGTTTTTGGAATATAGTTTTTTTATTGTTTGCCATAAAAAATTTGTTTTTAATAATATAATGTAACTATCATGAATTTTAAATGATTACTCAACGTAATCACAATAAACATAAGATAACCGTCTCTCAAAATTATTTACAATAACTGGTTCATAAACATATGTTACTTTATAATCTTCATTTACTGTACAACCTTCACCAGTATCATATATTTTAGGGTTACCAATACCACCTTGAGCTTTTTTATCAAAGTCATCTGGTTTCCATGAGTATTTTTGTTGAACTACTCTATTATTCGTTGTTTTTCTAAAAAATTCACCTGCCATAATTAAATTATTTTAATCCTGAGAATAACCATAAGAAATCACCATTTGGGTCTTGTACGTTTTTATACGCAACATGATTTGGATTTGGTCTGGTTACCTTTTTATTTTTATTTTGGTCAAAGTATTCAATCGTTGAAGCCATTGATGTATCATTCGAGCCTGTTGTCCAAGCTGATAATAATGCTTTTGTTTGATTATTGGTCTTTTTCAAACTTTTAAATGACGATTCCAATATCCACAACCCCATACCAAGAGCCATAATTAAATCATCGTTATAACCCTCCATATGGTCAGGTCTACCATTCTTAAAAATAAAGGTTTTCATTTCATGAATAACTCTAATTGACCTTATTTTTATTGAATTGGTTCTAACCATTTCTTCAAAATGTGATATTAACTGTAATCTAACTCCATTGATATTAAATCCAGCTACTTTATTTCCTTTTGTCTTCTCTTCATAATGCAAATTAGGGTACTTCAATTCTTCTAATTTACTTATTGTTGTATGCCCTACACCGATATTATCAACAACCATATAAGCATCATATTTTTTTCCGTAATCATTTAAAATATGTGCAAATATATCTGGTGGTATTTTACCTTGGTATTCGGCAACTTGTTCCATTGTTGTGAAATCGATTATTTGGAATACTGAATAATCGGTTCCATCACCCCTACTAACATCACCTATAATACAATATTCGTGGTCTGGTAATGGTTCTGACCATATCCATATTAAACCACTGTTTCCATCATAATATGTTTTATCCACAAATTTAGGTTCCATTACGTTTGTTTTCTCATGCATATCAATGAATTCATCATCAATAACATTACCTCCAGAACCCAAGAACGAAACATCTAACTCTTGAGCAATCTTCTTTTTATCTTGGTTCATGTTTTTACACATGTTATCATACCAAGTTGAAGCTGGTTTATAACCAGCATTAATCATTTTTTTAAATGATGTTAAAGTAAATTCGGTTTCATTAATTACTTCTTCATTTTTAATCCATCTTAAATCTTTATTGTACCTTGGGTCTTCATACCATTTAAGTTCGATGATATTATATGTATTTTCTTTTCTTATCGCTTGTTCATATGTTTTATAATACAATGCATCATATCCATTTGGTGTTTGATGACCTAGTATACCATTATATAAAACTGAATGGCACCAAAAATCATCTTCATCATTTGGTAATGAAAAATCATATGTTTCATTTTTTAGATGTTGTATTGAATCTATTTTTTCCCATTTACTATTATTGAATAAAATTTTATCTATATTGTATTTTGATAAATCTAATTTTAATTCATTTGTAAAATAATCAATAAAATCAATAAATTTTGTCTTACTTAAATCATCTGTTTTATTAATTTTATTTATTTTAACATCACTTGCTTTTAAACCGTTATATCTTATTTTTCTAACCAATGAATTTTCATTCAATATATCTCTAATAAGTTTTTTACCATCTGGAATAAAGCTTTGAGTTTCATTTAATTTTTTTTCATTAAATTCTTTATTATTTTTTGAATCAAATCTAAATCCGATTAAATCATAATATTTTTTGGTATTTGAATGTGTCGTTGTAACTTGATATATATCTTTAGCTTTATACTCTGTTAATATCCCAAAGTTCAATAGTAATGCTCTAACTTGTTTTGCTAATTTTTCTGAATGTGTTCTAAATTTAATCTTACCTGTTTTTGAATCAACAAAAGCATTCCCATCCATCATTCCTTGCATCATCGCAACCATGTTGTCTCTTGACATTTGCATCAATCTACTTGGAATATACTTATCTTTCTTTTTTGTTTTTAAATCAAATCCTAGCGATTCCAATATCACGTTAAAATAGTTGTGAGACATCTTATAAAATGTCTTATGGAATAAACTATTGTCTGAGATATGCAACCCTATTAAATAAGCTAATTCCTCATCAATTTCACTATATTTTATATGTGGTCTTCTATCTCTTGTTTTAAATTCATATTCACAATTCAATTGATTATTATTACCCCATAATTCAAATCCGTATTGAACATTAATATAATCACCTATTTCAAGCTCTGACATTGTAAACCAATCATACCTACCATGTTTAAATGAATAAGCCCATATTTTATGTGTATGTGTACCTTCTAATTCTGATGACAATGATTTTATTTTAATTGTATCATGCATCCCATTATTAAAGAATATATTTGATTGTCTATGTTTATTTAAACCCATTACATTATAATGAGGTACATTATATCCACCACTTTTATCCTTATCAATAAACTCATCCATTTGCTTAACACCTTCATCAGTGAAAACAAACGTTTCTTTTGTTACACATGAGATTAATGTACATTTACCCCCTGTATTATGACTTACAATAGCATTTGATATAAATGAATTTGTTGATGGAACATGCAAATCATATGTGTGATTTTCTGATTTAGTTATATTAACGATTGATGTTGATATAAAACCATTTGATTCATCATTTCTTTTTAATATTGTTAACGTATCCCCATCAATTTCTGATATGACACCAATATTAAACAATAGCGTTTGAATTCTTTTTAATCCTTCATTATTTATATTTTGGATATAATCTTTTTCACCGAATAAATCTTGAATATATTTTAATACAATATCTTTTTTTGCTTTTAATAAATTATTTGAAGGATATGAATAATCTGATTCGTTAATTTCATATTCTTTATTCCCAAATAAATTTTGATTGTATTGAATAATAAGTTCATCACCAACATTTAATTGGTTCATTCTAACCCACACATCTTGATTATTTTTTTTAACCAATAACGGATGTTTCCAACTACCTTCTAATTCAACACCTAAATTAGTTTTTATTTTATAGGTTTCACCATATTCGGATACAAATGTTTGTGTTGCATCAACAATATCACCATACCTATCACATACTTTATAAGGTTCATTTAAGTCGGTAAAACCAATTTTTGTTTTTTCTTTAACTAATTCATCCAACTCAACCAACCCGTTATCAGTTAATATTAAACTATCTTTAGTTAAACAACCTAATGATGTTACTGCCGCTGCATATAAATTAGCTCCGTTATCAATAAACGCTGCCTCATCAAATATAAGGTATGTTGGGGTATACCCCCTTAACGCATCTTCAGATGTTGCAACCGCAATAATTTTAGAACCATTTGGTAATTCAACTTCTATTTGAGAATCTTTAATAAAAATTGATTTCTTTTCTTTTTCCTCACTACCGTAATATTCATTACCCCAAACCCATCTAGGTAATTGATTGGTATAGTCTTTTATCCCTTTTAAGAACTTCTTAGCTAATGTTAGCTTATTCGCTATACAAACTATTGTCTCAGGGTTATTAGGGTCAGCAAACCCCAATTTAACTGATAAATAAGCTTGAGTTGCTGTAGAAATACCAGCTTGTCTTGGCTTGGTAATTAAATTAAACCTATTATCTTCATAGGATTTTATTATTTGTTTTTGTCTTACAAATAATTTAAACGGAACAAAACCTTCTTGCGTTTTATCAAATGTTTTAAGATATGTTTCAATTGCATATGATGGGTCATCAATACACTTAACATATTCTTCAAATATTTCACTCGCTGTTAGCATAAACTTTTTATATTATATAAATATGCCAATAGCTTAAAAAACCATTACATCAACTCACTTGCATCAAAATAAGAGTCATTTACCTTATCTTGTTTTATATTTGATACAATTTCATTTATAGTTTGTTTTGCTTTCTTTGTTCCAGCAATAATCTCCTTCATCAAAGACAACATGTCATTTGGTTCTTTTTTAATCATTCTTGCAAAAACCTCATATTTTAGATTTGAATCCTCTGGAGTTATATTTCCACAAAACTTTTTCCATATTCTTGGACCAAACTTATTAAACCATGGTTGACATTCAACGTAATCATTGTTATTCAAAACATACTCAGCAATTAATTCATTTTCTGGAACACCATGAGTTGACAAAACTTCCATTACCCCTCTATATAATTCTCTAACCAATATTGGAAACGATATGGCTTTTGCTGTGATTATTGGAGTGATTGATTTATCATTATTTTGTTTATAATCACATTGAACATCTCCACCAACTACTTTTTTATCGGCTGATTCAACAACATAATCCAAATAATTCGCTCCGCACATTAATTTATTATAATAATTCGATAATCTTGGATTTATATCTGTTAATTCATCATTATTTTTATATAATATATTTGAATTATTGATTGCACCTTCAGCAAATGCATATATACCTTTATTTTTATTCAAAGCATATATTACCTCAGAAATTTGTTCATGATTTTCAAAAACTTCATCAAGTTCTTTAATTGATTTTGATTTATTTTTTAACTTAACCTCATCAACCAATTCTGCATTTAATTTCATAGCTCCTTCAGGAATATTAAATTCGTTAATAATTAACTTTGTGGCCAACTTTTCCAATTTCTTTTTGTTTGGTTCCTCAATTTGTTTTATCTCATTTAATATTTTATCCATTGATTCATATAACTTAAAGTTATCTATTTTATCAATATCAAAAGCTTCCCTACATTTCTTAACAGAATTTTCAAATTCTTTTATAATTAATGACGCATCTGAAGGAATTCCATAAGATTCTGGAAATATATTAGCTTCTTTTAAAGGATGATTTGAATTAATAATATCTTCCTCTAAAGATTTGTACATTCTTTCTGTTATATTTTTTGAATAAAGATTCTCTTTAATTCTATCCTTCAAATAATCTTTATTTTCATTTATCAGCAATTCTGAAACCTTAATGATTTCTTTGGTATTTCTTTTATTTTTAGTTTCCTCAATACCGAATATTTCCTTCTCTAAGTTTTTTATATCCTCTAAATCGTTTTTTAACTCTTTTGCTTGGTTAATGTCTTTATCATTAACTTTTTCAATTGATTTTTCAGTTTTATCAGTTTTTGATTCAGGAGTATTAACAGCTTCTATAATATGTTTTTTTGTGACTCTCATTTTTTAAACGTTTTGATATTCTAGTATAAAATCTTTTTCATATAATTTATCATTGACTACTGATAACTCCTCCCCAAATTTGAACCATAATCTAACTTCTGGATACTCACTGTATTCATCAATATTTTCCCACCCCATTGCAATTATCCCGTCAACAGCATCCCACACACAAAATGTATCACTTTCTTGAACCAATGATAACTTAATATTTGTTGTTAATTTACCAACTTTTTTAATATATCTTTCACTTGGTGGTTCAGGTCTTCCAGATGCAGGAATTACATCCCAGTCATCTCCTTCAATGTTTTCCTTTTTATCAGAAAAAAGAAATTCATATATATTATTTCCTTTCCAGTCCTTTCCAGTATTATTGATATAAACTAAATACAACTTTTCCATATAACTAATTATTTTTTAAAATGATATTTGGATTAACATTCCATATTGATTCATTAACTAATTCTTTTTTAAATAACTTTTCATCAGCAACACTTTCATTGTTAGATTTTTTTCCCCAGCTTTCACCCTTGCCTTTGGTACCACATGCTGATGGTGTTGGTCTACATGCTGGGTATTTGGCTCTTTCCTCACCTTCTTTTCTTCCACATGATTTACATTTTTTCCTACCAGTTTCTGGGTCTTTTCTACATGTGTTACAATCAACCCATCCTTTTGATTTACCTTTACCCCCTTGTCTTGCAAACCACCCATGTAATCCCTCTTCTTTTTCTTTTGAAAAGTCGGTTTTATTAGATTCTTCTATTGACTCATCTGTACTATTACCCCAATTAGCGGCACCTACCTTTCTACATTTAACTAAGGCACCAGAATTTCCAGTTATTGTGATAATTCCACGACCTTCAGTTTCTTGCATCATAACCCAAGTACCATTATCTGTTTCTGGACACCAAACATCTGAAATATTTTCTTTAACTAATTTAAAATTAGATGTGTTTTTAAGGGGTTTATTGCTAGTATAATGACATGAATAAATATCTTTATTTTTAGCTTTTTTCCACGTTACTAAACCAGAATTTAAAAACGCTGATAATAAAAAAGCATCCCTATGTTCAATATCTTTTTGTTTAAAACCAAAAGATTGTTTACCATATGGGCCAGTATATAACCAGTCTAATTCTTTTAGATTATTTGTATTTTCAGTTAACCTCTCCACTTTTTGTTGATTACCATCATAAACAATAGCACTAAATAACCAAGCTTGTCTTTGTTCTTTGCTAATATCTAAAATGTATTTTACCCAATTGGTACCATATTTAAAAATTTTATCTAATTTAACATTTTCACCACCATTATATTTGGCTGAAACAACCAAATGCTTGTTATTTTTATTCGCCAACAAATCAGATGTTTCAATTAAAGATTTATCATTTATTCTATTGTACTTTTCTAACCTTTTACCTTTAATTTCTGGTAGTTTAACAACCCATTTATGATTATCTGTTGCCTCAAAAATAAAACCATTATTTCCACTTCTAACAACATTTGTTTTAACATCTTTATATCTGTGTAGATTTAATATTGGTTTAAATTCTAATTCATCATTTTCAATATTATAGGTCATTATTTCATCACCAATATTTAATTCATCCACATGTTTCCAACCATCTCTAGTTAACGCTTTTGATGTATTTTCTGGAACACAGGCATAGGCACTTGGCCATACATCATATCTACTTTTTACTTTATAGTAACAAGCGTCTTTTTTTCCTTTTTTCTTACCTTCCTCAATAACTTCATTATCTGCTTCTTCAAAATTGGTTTCAATAATTTCAACAATTAAATCATTATTTCCTTTAATAACCCTATGGTAAGTTTCTTTTGGTATAAATAACTCATCACCTACTTTAAGTTTCTTTGGTAAACCGTTATCTAATTGAAATGACCAATCAGTTTCTGATAATATAATAACAACTCTATCAACTTTATCCACATGCCAAACAAGTTCATTTTCATTAATTGAATTTGAAAAGGTTCTTCTTATAATATTATCGTTTCTTTCTTCGATATAAGGTTTATCACCTTTAGCATCCTGTGACTTTTTCCATAACTTTAATGATTCCATATCAAAAGTGTTTAATTTATTATCAAAACCACATTTATGGCATAGAAAAGGATGACTGTCGTTTTTCTCAATCATCCAATTCCACCCACAATTTTTACATGTACATTCTTTCATTACCAATATCTTCCTTTAGCTCCTTTAATACCGAGCAATCTAGCAAATTTTGGAAGTCGGCAGCTCCAGTAACCAGCTGTAGTCTTATCATTCTTCTGGTCACAATTATGTCTATCAGCAAATGCTTTTCTAGCTTTAGCATCTTTTAATTTAACAGCTAATTTACCTCCACCAGCTTTAGCACCAAAAGACACCTTTTTAATTTTACCAGTTTCAGGATTTTTTACATATACATAGAATTTTTTAGAACCACCTCTTTTTGGTTTACCTAATTCAACTTCTTTTCCTTTATATTCAGCTTCGTTAATTATTTCAGAATTATTTTCAGTTTCTTCATAAATAACATTTAATCTAAACACATTCCCATTGTTTTTATATAGTTTATTATCAAAATGACTAACAATAAACTCATCATTTTCATTTAATTTTATTAATTTATTATCATACAAACTCTTAACCTCATTAATTAAATTGAAATATGATTCTGAACCATATCTAAACACAGTCTCTCCCAATGCAATTTTATTGTCTAAATGATATTTTAATTCATCTGACATATCAGTATTTGGTTCAACTTCCATAGGTTTTGACCATTCTTCAAAATCATCCCCATCATCCTCAACCTCATTCATAATAAAATCAAACACTTGGTCAATACTTTCTTTTGCTGTTGCTATATGGTCCTGAGCCCAATCATGTCCATTCTCAAGAAGTGAATTAATCATATCCTCATCAAAATCCATCAATAGCTCTGTTTGTCTTCTAATTTGCGCTAAATTACTAAAAAACATATATCTTGTTGATTCATACGCATGACCTTCTTCTTGTTCATATTTCTCACCTAATAAATCGTTCATTTCCCAAACTGATTTTTCTTCAGAATATTGGAAATAAGGGTCAGACTCATTTAACTCTTCAGAATTATCGATATTTTCTTCATCCTCTTGGTTATCATCATTTAATTCAGAATCAACCACATCATCTTGTTTTTCAATCTTCTCATCACCTTCTCCAGCATCTTTAATTTTTTTAATGATGTCTTTTTTATCCTCTTCTGGCATTTGAGAAGTGTGCGTTGCAGATATAATTGAATTTATAATATATTTTTCTAGTTCAAAATCTGGTTGACCTTCTTTATTAGTGAATTTTCTTAAAGACGTTTGCATTTTACCTGCCAATTGCTGTAAAAATTTCTTTGGGTCTTCGTCTTCATCAGCCTCAACTCCAGCATCAAATGGTGTGTCATCAAATGGTTTGTCCTCTTTATCAAATGAATCCATCGGCTCATCATCTACAGGGCTATCATTAATTGGTTCATTTTTAGTAGGTTCAGAAACAGGAAAAGCTGGCTCCTGTTTAGGGACATCCAGCTTTAATTTATATTTAGTATCTTCAGAAACAGTCTCCAATACATCTAAATTATAACCAGTTTCTTCATCAGAGAATAAACCAGTTGATAATTTAGTATTATCTATTAGACTTTTTTTTTTAATGCGTCTGTTAACTCGTTCATCTCTTCAGTTGTCAATCCTTCCAATAAAGTCTCAACTTTTGATTTAACATTGATTGAATCAATGATTGAATCCATTTCGTTAATTGCTCTTGAAATAGAATACCCTTTTTTTGTTGGGGTGATTTCTTCAGTTTCTTCTCCAGTAATCATTGAATCTATAGCCAATTCATTCTCACTTAATTTAACTTTTTCAAATTCATCCTCAACATCTTTTTCAGCAACATTATCACCAAATTGAGACTCTTCCTTTCCTTCTTTTGCTTTATAAGTTAATTCAGCTCCTTTTTCATCAATAACATATTCTTGACCATCACCCATTCCTTTAGTAGCTGATAATTTTTGGTCAGCTTTATAAGGGTGATGTTCATTAATTAAATTATCGTTAAGAAAAACATTCACTTGTCCAAATTTACCTATTGATTCATTAAGACTCATGAATTTTAAATTTAATTGCTTTATTGCTTTTGAATAAGATGAATAAGCTTCATTTTTTTTATTAGATAAACCACCGATATAATCAAAACTCTCAACAACCAAATTATCAGTTGCATTAGCTATTTTAATATAATATTCGTGGTTTTCTCTTACAATACCATATACTTTTCCATCTGGACCAACTTTTGTTAATTCAACAACAGAATTTTTTATATTTTCATTAATAGGTGCCTTACCCATTAATTCCAACATTCTATTAATTGCCTCTTTACCTTGTAAATTTTTCATATTAATACATTATTTTTTTAATTTATAGATAGTCTTCACTACCATCAAATACATTTTTATGTGAACCCAATAAATAACAACCAGACCCACCAGACACACTTCTTATCCCAATAAAAAGACTTGAACTAGCACCCATAGAAATAGCTGTTCCATTTATATTTATTGTACATCCAGATTGACCACCGTATACCTCAGTATAACAATGTGCACTTAAATTAGGTGTAGTAGCATCAACAATTACACTATGTACATCGTATATTTTTGCCATATTATTTTTATATATAAATATAAGATAAAATAAAAAAAGCCTCAATCGAGACTTTAAAATTATTTATCTGAAGTGCTTTTATAGAGATAATTTGTAAGTAAAGTTCCTATTGCACCTATTTTTTGTGTTATGTGTGAATAATCTTCATCAAGTAATTTATAAACCTCTTTAGTATATGACATTCCTAAAACACCTATTAACGTGTCATCTAAACTATAGATACCAAAAAGATAAATTGATTTTGAATTTAAATGCATTATTATGGTATCTAAACCATAAGTGTCAGTTGCTGAAAATATATCCTCAATCTCTAGATAAGTTTCGTTATTAACCCTATCCAACGCCTTTGGAAATAAAGATGCTGGAATATTTTGTAATATTGGTGAAATCGTTAAACCATTGAAGGTTGATTTTTCATAAAACACTGAAAATTTTTGTATTGATTTTTTTGTTGGATAAAAATTACCACCGTTGTGAAATTGAGATATCCAGATATTATCTGGCTTTAATTCATCCATTAAATGACACAACTGTTCATCAACTAGAGAATTGAATGAAATGGCCTCATCCATCGCTTTTACCGTTTTCTTAGATAACACCTTTGTCTTAAACCATTCAATAATAATAGGTGAAATAATAGTTGTTATGACAGCAACAGCAATTGTTGTTATCATAGTTAAAGAATCTTGAGTCATACGCATGAAATATTATAAAAATAAATATCATAAGTATGAATAAAAATTCACATTTATGAAAAATTAATTTGCTTTTAATTCTTTTAACTTACTGAATAACAAATCATTGTCATTTAACAATTTATAATCTAGCTTTGAATGTTCAGAATAATTATCGATTATTGTTTTTAGATTATTAATTATTGCAATTTCAAAACCATTAATTTCTTCATCTTTTATTTTGTTAACTTCTTCAGTTATTAAATTGATGTCAATTGTCTCACCTTTAATAAATGGATATTGCTTAATATGTTTATTAAAGGTTTCCCCTTGGCTTTCACTTGTTTCAAATCTAAAATAATCTTTGGTCTCCACATTTCTATAGGTGTAACTATTACCTTTCTTGAATACAATATTTAAATCTTTTGTATCTTCATTATAAGTTGAAGCTAGAATGTTTGACGATTGATAAAATGCTTTAATAACATTATTGTTTTTAACTCTATTAATTAACATACTTTTAATTGTTTTTTAATTTATATTTTATTATTTGATTAAGATTAAATATATTACCAATAATTGAATTATCTTCTTTAAATTCGTTTATAATTAAAAAATCTCCAGAAAATATTAATTCAGAATTATTAAAATCCAAACTCATTAATGATTGAGAATCTTTAATTTGTAATTTAATTGAATTATATTTCATTTGTATTTTGTTTGTTAAAATTTTTTAATGCAAATATATTACTATTTATTAATAAAATCAATAGTTGTATTTTTTTTAATTATAAAGTAATTTTGTCGAAATTTAAAATGTCTTATGAATAGAGAAATTGTACCAAAAGTTAAATATATTTTAGATAAAGCAATGAAAGAAGCTAAGGACAATGAGGAAACTCATTTAAAACCAGAGCATATTTTCATGGCTTTATTATTAGATGAAAAAAATATATTCGTTGATTGTGTAAAACAAATCGTTGATGTTAATGTACTATATGATAAATTAAGTGAATTTATCAGAGAAAAAAATATAACATCAAGAATCACAAATTCAAAAAAATTAAGATTACCGTTTAATGAAGATTTAAAAAAGTCTTTCATGGAACTGGATGGTGAATCTGAAAAATTAAATGATAACTATATTGATGTGGAACACTTGGTTTTGTCTTTATTAAACCAAAAGAAATCAATGATTAGTATGTTCCTTTCAAAATATAATATAAATTATAAATATTTTAAAATCTTATTGGATGATATGAGAGCAAATGATAAATTTAAAGGTGTTAACATCCCTAAAAATGTTATGAGCGATGATTCTAACGACTCTTTTGATGATTCAGAAAAATCAAAAAAAACAACAAAGAAAGGGAAAACTTCAAAAACACCTGTATTGGACAATTTCTGTACTGATATTACAAAAATGGCTGAGGAAGGAAAAATTGACCAAGTTATTGGTAGAGAAAAAGAAATTAGACGAATTGGTCAGATTTTATCAAGACGCACTAAGCATAATCCTATAATTATCGGGGGCGCTGGAGTTGGAAAAAGTGCTGTTATTGAAGGACTTGCACAATTAATTGCCAATGGTAAAGCTCCAAGATTATTATTAGATAAAAGAATTTATTCTTTAGAATTAGCATCAATAGTTGCTGGTACAAAATACAGAGGTCAATTTGAAGAGAGAATGAAAGCAATATTGGATGAGTTAAAAGCGAATCAAGATGTTATATTGTTTATTGATGAGTTTCATACAATAGTTGGTGCTGGAAACGCTTCAGGTTCTTTAGATGCTTCAAATATATTCAAACCAGCATTGGCTAGAGGTGAGATTCAAGTAATTGGTGCAACCACATTAGATGAATTTAGAGAGAATGTTGAAAAAGATGCTGCATTAACAAGAAGATTCCAACAAGTATTAATTGATGAACCATCAATAGATGAAACAATTAGTATGTTAAAAAATATCAAATCAAAATTTGAAGACCATCATAAAGTATCTTACACTGATAGCGCTATTGAAGAATGTGTTAAATTGTCAACAAGATATATTACTGATAGAGCATTGCCAGATAAAGCAATTGATATAATGGATGAAGCTGGCGCATCAACAAATATTGATGTGGAAGTTCCAGATAATATTAAAAAGTTAGAAGCTGAAAAAAATAAAATACAAGATAAAAAAATAAATGTTGTTCAACAACAAAATTATGAGGAAGCTGCTAAATTAAGAGATGAGGAAAGAAAACTAGATGAGAATCTTGACAAAGCAAAACAAGAATGGATTAAATCATTGGATAAAAAAAGAACATTGGTTGATGTTGATTTAATAACAACCGTTATATCTTCAATGACAGGAATTCCTGTAGCAAAAATATCAAGTAAGGAAAATAAAAAATTGGTTGATATGGAAAAAGAATTATCTTCAAAAGTAATCGGTCAAGATGAAGCTGTTTCAAAACTTTCAAAAGCAATTAAAAGAGGTAGACTAGGTATTAAAGATAAAAATAAACCAACTACATTCATCCTATTAGGAGGAAGTGGCACAGGTAAAACTCTGATTACCAAGACTTTAGCTGAATATATTTATGATGACCAAGACGCATTAATTAGAATTGATATGTCAGAATACATGGAGAAACATGCGGTGTCTAGATTGATTGGTGCAGCACCTGGTTACGTTGGTTACGAGCAAGGTGGTCAATTAACTGAAAAGGTAAGAAGAAAACCATATTCAATTGTATTGTTTGATGAAATTGAAAAAGCTCATGAAGAGGTGTTCAATATCTTACTACAAGTTCTTGATGAAGGTCACTTAACTGATAGTCTTGGTAGAAAAGTTAATTTCAAAAACACTATTATAATTATGACTTCAAACATTGGAGTTAAAGAATTAAGTAACTTCGGTAAAAGTGTTGGGTTTGAAACTGACTCTTCAATTGTTAATGAGGAAGAAAAATCAAAATTAATTATTGAAAAAGCTTTAAAGAAAAAATTTAAACCAGAATTCCTTAATAGAATTGATGAAATTATAACATTCAATTCTCTTAAACAAGAACACATTAATGTTATTGTTAATAATGAACTGGATAAATTAAAAGCAAGAATTAAAGAAATTGGTTTTGATATTAAATTTAACAAAGCTTCAATTGAATATATTGCAAAAAATGGTTATAACGAGGCTTATGGGGCAAGACCTCTTAATAGAGCAATCCAAAGACTTGTTGAAGACCCATTAACTGATGAAATATTAAATGGTAATTATAAAGAAGGTGATACAATTAAAATCACTCATGATAAAAAAGAAGATAAATTAATCTTTTCTTAAATTAAAAATAAAATTAATTACTAAAGGGGAAGTTTTAAAGCTTCCCTTTTTATATTTATAATAAAATTAAAGTTATGCCTTACGAAACATATAAAAAAGACGGTAATAAATATTGCGTTAGAAAATCAGATTCAAAAGAACACGTTGGTTGTAGTGATAAATATCATATAGGTGGTTATTTAGCTAAATTAGATTCAGTTTCAGAAAATGAATTAGTAGGCGGTAAAGCAGATAACTTAACCCCAAAAGATATCGCTAAGAAATTCAAGGTTTCAGTTAAATACATTAAAGACCAAATTAAAAAAGGGTTAAAAGTTGAAGCTGAACATACTAATGATGAGAAGAAAAAATATGAGATTTCCATCGACCATGTTTCAGAATTTCCAGATTATTACGAAAGAATAGATAAAATGGAAAAAGAAGCAAATAAATTCTGGAATGAAAAACTGAAGAAGGAAAACATGAATGAAACAAAGATTTTAATCAAAAAACACCTTAGAGAGAATTTCAATAAATCATCTCTTGAGTCCCAAATTCAAAAAGAACTACAAAGACTAGGGTTATCACCTGAAACAAAATATTATATTATCGGAAAACCAATCGATAAAAACATTGAAGAAGGTATTATTGATTCGTTGAAAAAAGCAACTGTTGCTTGTACTATTGCAGCTTCTGGTATGTTAATCGGTTGTCAAAAAGATAAACCAGTTGTTATGTACAAATATATTTATTCAGATGCTGGTAGTAAATCATATAACGAAAAAAATAAAACAACTCTTAGAAATTCAGCTTTAATACCTTACGACCGAGTTTTATCATCAAAAGAAATTGAACAAGAACAAGATAAGATAGCTAATGATTATTTAAATAATAGTTATAAATCTATTGAAGTAGACACAAGAACAGACACATTGGTTCCACAAAACGTTAATTCTAAGTTTTAATATCACCAATATATTCATGTGAAAAACAAACTCTTTTGTTATCAGCATAATGGTTATTATAAACTTTTTCATGTTTTATATCTTTTCTTAATTTACCATTTTTACTAGTTGGTTTCCAATTTGGTGATTGATTCCTATATTCACCCAATCTATGATGAGCAGTTCTGCTAAAAAACCTATGACCTTCTTCCAAATGAATTTGAGCAATAGCATCAGATAATCTAGGTCCAATACCCATACCCTGATACTCAGGTAGCATTACGATTCTAGAACCTCTCCAAGCATTTTTTAATGTTCCACTAGGCATTGCTATTGTTGATGCAAAACCAACGATTACATCGTTCCAAACCGCAACATAACATCTTGACGCTTTATTTATCGAACCACTTAAATAATGATGGTCTTTAAACATTCCCCAAGCTTCATATGTTGTTTTATATAATTCAATTTTGATTTCTGGTCGAGCAAAAAAAACCGTCAAGTAATTGACCTGTATCCGTATCTATGACCCAATCTGGTTCTAACCATTCAATAATATCCCTATGACAAGTTGATATTACAATATTATTAACGTTATTCTTCTTTACATACCTAGATAAAGCCATTGAAGCCGCTCTAGCGACATTTCTATCCACCACTGAGGTATATTCATCAATAACAGCATTTGAGTTTATCTTACGAGCTAAATCAGCCCTAAATTTCTCTCCATTTGATAATACACTGTATGGTTTATACCAAGACGGTATAGAATTGAACCCAACTGAACCTAATTTATTTATCCCATCTTCTGGATTATCAAAATGAGATATGATTGCCTTTTGGTCATCCCATATTGGTTGCTCTTCAATTCCAAATTCTTTTAACAATGTGGACTTACCACTTCCACTTCCACCTACAATAACACCTATTTTAAATTTTGTCGGAATATTTTTAGGTAATTCCCATGGATGGAATTTTGAAGTCCCATCGAATATACAATCAAATGATATTTCACTTGCATCAATGAATTCATCTCTAATAACTGTGGAAATTAAAGGTTCTGATTTTCTACTTAATATTTCTAAAACATTCATTTTAATTAAAAATGGCTAATAATGTAAATTAACATTACTAGCCACTAGTTTCTTTTTTTTAAGAAAAGATTATTTGTTCTCAGTTAATTTTTTAACCAAGGTTTCTAATTTAGCAACTTTATTTTCCAATAATGTTGTTGTTTTTTTTTCGTTTTCAGTTAACCACTCTTTTTTCTTTTCAGCAACAGTTTCTGTAACGATGTTTTCAATTAAATTCACCAATTCATCCTCAGTGATTTTTACAATTTTTTTTGACATGTCTTTTTTTATTTAGTAAAAAATTATTTTCGTTATTTATAAATATATTATATAGTGATAAAAGACGGTTAATTGAAAAATAACTTATAAAAATCCTCATCAATATATTCATCAATTCTTTTTTTAATAAACCATAAAAGCTCACTATTATTCTTATTTCTATTAATTATATCAAGCATTATGTAATTTGGATTCTCTCCATCTGTTAACCTATATTTTACTTCCTCGAAGCATTCTAATTCATTTATCTTAACCAGTTCATCCATTATTATTGAATAAATGTGCCACCTTTCTTTTGTTTGATTGTCTGAGTTATTAATTATATTTAAAACGTAATTGTTATATTCTTTGTCTAGGTTATTATGTTTTCCAGAACCACTTTTGATTCTTATATTAAAATCTTTCATTTTGGTTTTAATTACAAATCATTATTTTTTCATAAATATTTTCAAACTTGTATAAAAGAAAAAAGCTACCAAATTTGGTAGCTTTAATTTTAATCATTTAAAGTTGATTATTTTATTATACAATCTGTTAATTTCTTTGTTTTTTGTTGGTAATTTATCAAGAACTTCAATACAAGATTTATTTGCATCTATATTTTCAGTTAATTTATATAATAATTCCTTAACTTTAAGTTCATCCTTAACCACATTTTTTAATTCAACTAATGTTTGATTATATGTAATCCACTTATATTTTTCATAAGCGGTACCATTAATTAAATAATCTATTATTTTTTCCTCGTATTTAAGCTCCAAGTAAGTGGTAAAATCACCATAAGCCTTTTTTAAAATGTCTTTTATTCTTTCCTCTTCACTCACGATTTCTTTTTAGAAATAAATATCCTTAATTCTTAGATATTCTAACTTCTTCAATGAAATTTTTAATAGTTTGTTTCTCTTGCAATCCTATAAGTTTATTGACAACTTCGGTGTTTTTTAATAAAACCATACTAGGAATGCCTTTAATTTGATACATATGAGCAATCTCAGGATTTTCATCAACATTTATTTTAACAATCCTAACATCAGAATTTATTTTATATTCATCAGTTAATTCATCAATAATTGGCGTTAAAGATTTACAAGGACCACACCATTCACTCTTAAAAGTTATTAATGTAACCCCATCTTCCAGAATAAAATCTGTTGTATTTTTTTCTTCCATAAAAATTTAAAATTTAATAATCATTTATATTTATAAATATAATAAAAATCGTTATAAACAATTAATATCATGAGTTATATTGAATTTGAGG
>JACCDP010215587.1_pt1 | contig 27929 bp, 28 predicted proteins | sample 7445841 | NCBI WGS metagenome assembly JACCDP01 (sample SAMN15323441, study PRJNA562643) | freshwater metagenome | isolation source: river surface water | place: USA:Blue River Watershed | collected 2017-08-17 | reverse complement strand
GTGTACATTCATCGAGAACCATGTGGATATCGGAACCCAGCGTCTCTTGAATCTCGACCGCAAATTCCGGAGTCAGGCTGAGTTTGCGACCATCGATATGGCTCTGAAAGTGAGCCCCTTTCTCATCGATCTTGCGCTGTCCGGGGAGACTGAAGATCTGAAAACCACCGCTGTCAGTCAAGATCGGCTTGTCCCAGCGGATAAAAGAGTGCAGGCCGCCGAACTCTCGTATGACTTCAAGTCCAGGTCGCAAGAAAAGGTGGTAGGTATTGCCGAGAATGATCTCCGCTTTGATGTCGTGAAGATCGGTCGGCACCATAGTCTTAACGGAACCCACGGTTCCTACGGGCATAAAGATCGGGGTTTGGACCGTACCGTGGGCGAGCTTTAATTCGCCAAGGCGGGCAGCTCCGTCGGTTTTATGAACGGTGAACACGGTCGACACCTCGTAGGACTATGGGTTCAAACTGACAGCCATCAGAGCGATGGCTTTTGTCAGGACTCCATACCTCAAGGTGACCTTGGAAGCAATGGACGAGGGTGCTAGACGATGGATTTTCCAAGCGCTGAGAGGATGAGATCGACGGTTACTGCGGCGGACTGAGCCCCTACATCGGTAAAGGGATTGAGTTCGACAAAGTCCATGGAGACTAGGCGCTGGGTTTCCGAAAGCATTTCTAGGCAAAGATGGGCCTCGCGCAAGGTCAGGCCGCCAGAAACCGGTGTACTTACGCCAGGAGCGTAGCGTGGATCGATACCGTCGATGTCGAAGGACACGTGAATTCCGGTCGTCCCTTGCGAGGCTTGGTCGATGGCCTCTCGCATGACAGCAAACATGCCCTTTTCATCGATATCGCGCATGGTGAAAAACTTGATTCCGCTTTCGCGCAGGATACGCTTTTCTTCGTCATCGATATTGCGAATACCTATCAAAGCTATGTTTTGTGGACGCAGGTGAGAGGTCGCTAGTCCTGTCAGCTCTCGATGTCCTTGACCTAGAAGGACAGCTAGGGGCATGCCATGGATGTTGCCACTGGGAGACGATTGCGGAGTGTTGACATCCGCATGGGCATCGACCCAGATAAGGCCAACGTGTTCTTTCTTTTTGTGATAGTGCCGCAGGATGCCGCTGATACTCCCAATGGCTATGCTGTGGTCGCCTCCCAGGGTTAAAGGGATTGCGCCTTTGCCCATGATATCTTCGGTAATGTCGGCCAGATTGTGGCAGATTTCACGGATGGGGCTAAGGTATTTTGAGTCTTGGATTGCTTGTTCGAGGGATTCACGGATGGGAACGTGCAGATCACCGCGATCGACGACAGCGTAGCCCTGTTGCTCCATCTTGACCTTGAGATTGGCTATCCTCAAAGCTGCCGGACCCATATTGGATCCTCGGATGTTAGCACCGAGATCGGAGGGCACTCCGATAATTTCGATCGACTTTTGCCTTTGCATGATATCCCTCTTGTTCTCAAAAAAAGATACTGTCTCGGGTTTGCCCAACGAGACAGCAACTAGAGGGTTCATGATGACGAACTCATTCCTCGTGGTCAATCCTTCGTCGCAGATCTTGCCCCGCTGAAGCGAGAGGCTCACGCCTCCCGCTTTTATGACGGTGTCAGAACTTGAAGGACCCTAGACTTTCTAGCCTACTCTTAGAGCGACTGGAGAAGTCCGTTAACCACCTGAGACTGCTGATTCGCTTGCGCAAGAACCGAAGCACCAGCCTGCTGAAGGATAGACGAAGATGTATACTTCGCTGTCTCTTCGGCAAAGTCTGTGTCGAGGATTCGGCTATTTGCGGAGCTTAAGTTCTCAGTTGTGCTGCCCAAGTTGGCGATCGTGGTGGTCAGACGGTTTTGGATCGAACCGAGGTAGGATCTGTAGTCGCTGACTTGAACGATGGCTTTGTCGAGCTGCATGATGCTCTGCTGAGCATTTTGCTTATTGTTTACACGTGTACCTTCTTCAGCGCGACCGATGTCGAGCGAGCCTTCACCTGAAGTGTAAGCGTTGATCTTGCCCAAGTCGATTTTGATGATGTTGACTTGGTTGCGCTCGTCGATAGCATCCACACCGTTGAAGTAGTCTTTACCGATCTGGATTTCGAGAGGGAAAGTTCCGGGAGCGTTAGCGATTTCTTCTGGCAATTGAGCGTCACCAACGATCAACTTGGTACCGTTGAATTCTGTTGCGTTCGCGATACGATCGATTTCGTCTTTGAGCGCTACGAATTCTTTGTCGATGAAACCACGCTCGGTTTCACCTACTGTGTCACTCGCAGCTTGAACTGCAAGTTCGCGCAAGCGAGTCAGCATGTTGGTGGTTTCTTCGAGTGCACCTTCTGCGGTTTGCACAAGAGAGATACCATCGGCGCCGTTACGCTTGGCTTGGTTCAGTGAACGAATGTCTGAAGACAAGTTTGATGAGATGGCGAGACCGGCAGCATCATCAGCAGCTTTGTTGATGCGCTTACCAGACGCCAACTTCGCAGCAGAATCTTGCAAACTAGATATGGAGTTACCTAGTCGCCGCTGCGCGTTGAGCGAAGCAACATTGGTTCGGATACGTAAACCCATTGTCTGACCTCCTGTCATATTTTCGAGTCACATCGTGTGCCTCTTTTTCCTTCTTCGACAGGGAAGCTGAACAGTTTAGTAAAAATTGGACCAATTTGCCTTAAGTTATTGAAATCAATGAATATTAATTTTTTATTGCCGATTAAATTTTGCCCACTTCTACCAAAAAGCATGGACTCAGCTTATGCCTGAGAACTGAGTTGACGGAAGAAGCCATCGAGAAATCTTTGACCTGAGGCAAAACATTTGGGTTCGGCGATGAGGGGGATTTCGCTGTTCTTGAGAAAATCAGGTCCCGCTTCAGGATGTGACTGAATGCCCCAGATCGGAAGAGTTTTGTGTGCAAAGCCTTCGATGCCTGTGATCTCGCTAGAAGCAAAGGATTCGAAAACTTCAGGTAGTTCCGTCACGACTTCCCTATGCGAAACTATGAAGTCGCCAGTCTTTCCAGGCTGTCCCCAAAAACCCGTGCGTGTGAAACGCACGTTGCGAAGGCCTTTATATTTGTATTGGTCTGGCGTTGCATAGGCTACCTTGCCGCCATAGAGATGAGCCAGGAGTTGATGACCATAGCAGATACCGAGTGTCGGTAGCGCCGCATTAGCTTGCGAGAAGATATATTCGTGGAGAGAGGGTTGCCATGGCAGATTGTCGTGCACAGAAGCGCCACTGCCAAAGATCAGCAAGGCTTCAGGGGCTTCTGTCAGCAATTGCAGCGAACTCATTCCAAATTGTGCAGGCAGATGAAAGCTAAAGCGAAGATCAGGATAAGAGAGAACAAGTCGATTGTAATTATCAAGTTCGGCGACGCGAACGGCAGGGTCGATAACAGCGACATGCTTTCGTTTGGATCGATTCACGTGCAATACCTCACAGGATGAGTTTTTGTATGTCGTTTTTGGAGGGGGATCGAGGACTCCCAAGTTCAACAATGCTGTAGTATTCCATCCTCTTGAAAGGCTCGCAATTTTCTTTGCTTAGCCCCAGGAAAATATGGCAAGATCCACGTAATTGAGCCGTAGAGCTACTTGGCTGCGGTCAGAGAAAGGACAATGAGGACATGTTGCAACATATTCAAGCCAGTTTTGAGGAAGCCCGTCAGGCCTTAGAACAATTACAGAAAAATTCTGCAACTCACGAGTCCATCGCTCGAGCTGCTAAGCTTATGATCGAATGCTTTCGAGCTAAGGGGCATGTCTACTCCTGTGGAAATGGTGGTTCCATGTGCGATGCTATGCATTTTGCGGAAGAACTGTCTGGACGTTATCGCGATAACAGGCCAGGCCTAGGTGCGATCGCAATGGGTGATGGTGCTCACATCACTTGTACAGGAAATGATTTTGGTTACGATGCGGTCTTCTCAAGATTTGTAGAGGCGCAAGGGCGTGCAGGCGACGTTTTGGTAGGTATCAGCACCAGTGGAAAAAGTCCCAATGTGATCAAGGCCGCAGAAGTTGCCCATTCGATCGGGATGAAAGTGGTGACGCTGACCGGTAAACCAGAGAGCGCCCTCGGGCGCTTGGCAGACGTGGATATCTGTACTCCTGGAGGACGATACGCAGATCGTGTGCAGGAGCTTCATATCAAAGTGATTCATACTTTGATCGAGCTTATCGAGAGAGATCTGTTTCCTGCAAATTATCCGCAGTAAGGAGTCCTACATGGCAGCTAGCGACACTATTTTTGATAAGATCATTCGCAAGGAAATCCCGGCGAAGATCGTACATGAAGACGAACATGTGCTGGCCTTTCATGATATCGCACCGCAGGCTCCCGTGCATGTACTGGTGATCCCCAAGCACAAATGGGCCTTTTTTTCTGATCTGGAGCATGCAGACCCTGTCCTGGTAGGGCACTTTATGAAGGGGGTTTCTGCTACAGCTGCAAAGTTGGGGTTGGTGGCCAATGGCTATCGTATCGTCTTCAATAACGGTCGCGATGGACAGCAGACGGTGGATTACATCCATGCACACATACTCGGTGGGCGGCCTCTGACCTGGCCCCCGGGTTGAGAGGAGGAGACTATGCAAACGTTGAAACTGAGTCCTGATCGCTTTACTCCTCTAGCCCGCACGCCTTGGGCAGGTGAACGAATTTTTGAACGTTACAAGCGACATATTGTGACGGGAGCGACGTCTAAAGCTATAGGAGAGGCGTGGGAAGTTTCTTGCGATCCAGACTTTCCTTCACATGTTCTTGGGCCAAATCAGGATCTCTTGAGTTTGATCCAAAAGGATCCTGAAAATCTTTTGTCCCCAGCTTATCTTAAGCGAAAGGGTGCAACATGTGAGATTTTGGTCAAGCTCCTTAATGCTGCAAGTCCTCTTTCGGTGCAAGTGCATCCCACCGACGAAGATCCGTGCCTCAAAGCGCACGAATGTGGAAAGCCTGAATCGTGGCTAGTGCTCGAAGCGGAATCAGGAGCAGGCCTTTACCTTGGTTTTTCAAAGGCGATTGGCAAAGGGGCCTTGCGTAAGCTCCTTGAGGCGGATGCGGATCTGAGGCCCTATCTACAATTCGTTCCCGTCAAAGTTGGCGATTATTTTGAAATTCAGCCAGGTGTGCCGCATGCCATCGGTCCAGGTGTGACTCTGCTCGAGCCGCAGCGGGTATTGCTCGGCAAGAGTGGAAAGACGTATCGCTTTTGGGATTGGGGAAGACGCTATCGAGCTGATGGCTCCTTGGACATGGTTGCAGGTAAGCCGCGTGAGCTTCACATTGAAGAAGGTCTACGGCTTATCGAGCCGGAACAGCAGGTAGGGGAAGCTTTTGTAGATGCCTTGCGGCGCAAGCCGGAGATCTTTACTTTCGCAGGTAGAGCTGAGATTCGACGCTACCCTGCCAATCCATACTATCAGGTCTTGACCGTCAAGCTCGAGGCGGGATGTTCTCTCAGCTGGTCGATAAAAGATGGTTTTGCCGCATTGATATCGCTATCCGGGCGGTTTCACTGTGTGAGTTCTGATGGAGAAAAAGTCACATATAGCCAGGGGGAGCCAGGCTTCTTACCCTATGCAGCATTTCCCTTGCGCGTCGAAGCTCAAGAGGCGAGCGAATGGTCTTTGATTATACCCACGGGATCTCAATTGAATTGGACGTGATGAAGATTTTTCGGTGAGAGAAGCGAAGTGCCCTCGCTCGTCAAAGACGAACGAGGCGCTTCACCTAGCTTACTTAACAGCTTCTTTGAGCTCTTTGCCAGGACGGAAAACAGGAACTTTGCGAGCTGGGATTTGGATCTCTTCGCCAGTCTGTGGGTTGCGACCCATGCGAGCCTTGCGGTTAGAGACAGAGAAAGTGCCGAAGCCAACAAGCTTCACGCCGTCTTTCTTCTTGATGTTTTTGGTCACGACTTCGATAAACGCGTCGAGACTTTTCTCTGTGTCGGACTTGGTCAGACCGGTTACTTTGGTCATCGCTTCAACCAACTCAGCCTTATTCATGGAAACCTCCAATCATCTAAATCGAAATTGAACTTGGGTACGCAGCTAAAGGTTTACAGGCAATGCGATTGTTGTCAAGATTTAGTCACGTGCTCAAGATTTTTTTTATGGTCTCAACATGAGGCGGAACAGGAATTTGGTAAATTCTCTAGTGAGGTTTTACAAATTCTCCATTGAGGCAGGTCAGCAATAGCATGATGGGCATGGGCGGCAAGTCTCTTTTACTTGTTAAGCCTTAAGTTCGCTTGTTGACAATGTATCGCTGGACATTTGGTGAGGGCACGTTCAGTCAGTTGAAATCTCTAGCAGAACAGCAGTTCATTCATTTATCAGTGGGGATACAGTGATGCTTCTGGAGCGAATGCGAACAGCGACACTCTCAGTGCTTGTCTTCTTTGTGAGCATCCCGTGCGTGTTGGCGGAGGGACGGTTGCTTGATCGTCTGGTTCTCGAAGTTAATGGCAAATCATATACACAAAGGCAGGTGGAAGTCTATACCCTGGTGCGTGCTGCAGCGATGGGACGTGGTGCAAAAGATGGACTTATAGGTCCGGACTCCTGGCAGGGTGCCTTGGAAGCCTTTGCTCATGAGGCTTTGGTCATGGTCTCTGAAGGGCGTGGTGAGGATGGTGAGGAGGTCACTCAGGCAGACCCAGGAGATGTGCATCGGGTCCTGAGCGAGCTCCAGAGGCTCCAGGAAGAGGAGGTTTCGATTAAAAATTTTATAAAGGATTATCGTATTGACGATGGCGAACTTAGGCGTGCAAGTGAAGGTGTTGTCCGAGTGCAAAAGCTCTTAAGCCAGAAACAGAAAAGTCTTCAGAGCACAAATATGTGGTTGAGTGTGGACACCAAAAGTCAGTGGTATGGGAGCCTGAAGCAGAGTATAGGGATGCGAGTCTATGATGAAGCACGCATCTATAAGCGCTTGTTAGAAAGGCGTCGATAAGGCATGAATGAGGGTCAGGAATTCCAGGTATACCAGGGACTCGAGTCCGAGAAAATAGCGCTCGAAGCCTTGAGTCAATTGTGGGACCGCGGAGAGTTTTGGCCAGTTTCGGAATTTTATATCTCTCTCAAGATTCCAAGAACTTTTCTTGTCTATCACGGCAATTCGCAAGGCTGGCAGGGCTTAGCGCTAGGACGCGAGATGGGGGGCGCTGCGGAACTCTTTTATATTTTTGTCGATCCTAAATTTAGGGGGCAAAAGCTTGGAGAGCGCCTCTTAAAGTTTTTTGAAAGATCGGCGACAGGACTTTATCAAGCAGACAAGATTTATCTCGAAGTCAGGCCTTCAAATAAAGCTGCTTGGCGACTTTATGAGAAATGTAGTTATACGAAGGTCGGGCGGCGGGCACGCTACTATCCAGATGGTGAAGAAGCCTGGATCTACGAACGGAGTTTGGGAGAATAGGGTATGAGGGCATCTCTGCAAGAGGTAAAGACCCTCGGAGCTTGTTCGCGAGTGGTCTGGTTACAAACAGGATTTCTTGGGGATATCATCCTGACGACGGCTGCTTTTGAGTGGATACGTCGGTGGTATCCATCGATTCGACAAAGCTTGATTACTACACCGCTAGGGGCAAAAGCGCTCGAAGGGCATCCAGCCTTAGATGAAATTCTTGTCTTTGACAAAAGAAAAGAATCCCTTTGGCGATCTGCTCAAAATTTGCGAAAGGCATGTCGTTCTTACGATCAAGCTACGACGGTACTTTTGCAAACACATAGGAGTGCTCGGTCCTCGCTGCTGGCCAAGGCGCTTGGCTTTTATACGGTAACTTATACCGAGACGTCTCTGGGATTTTTGGCTCAACGGCGCGTTCCTCGCATTGCTCTTTTGCATGAAACGCTTCGGATTAAATTGTTACTTGAGGGTTTAGGGGTTGCACGTTGTGACTTGTGCGAGAGTCAGCCGAGTCTTCCTCGTTTTTCTAGCTCTACTCTAGCGCATGAGGTCCGAACTTGGGCGGAAGGTGAACAGATCATAGCGATCGCTCCTGGTAGTGTTTGGGGTACAAAACGTTGGCCATCCGAGTCTTTTGGTGAGCTCGCGGCAGGCATCCTGTCCAAGACTTCTGCAAAGATTGTGGTGCTAGGGTCTGCAGATGAAAAAGAAGCTGCGCAGAAGCTCGCTCTCTTAGGAGAACAGTATCCAAGTCGTCTTAAAAATCTTGTGGGTCTCATACAGCTGTCTGATCTTCGAGCTATCTATCCTCAGCTGAGTCTTCTCGTCTGCAACGATTCCTCTCCTTTACACTATGCATCGGCCTTTGGGGTCCCAAGTCTTGCTTTGTTTGGAGCGACTGTGCCTGCTCTGGGCTTTGGGCCACTCAGTGCAAAAAGCCAAGTGATAGAAGTCGATTTGCCATGCCGTCCTTGCAGCGATCACGGACCGCAGACTTGCCCTTTGAGCCATTTTTCCTGCATGCGTCAAATAGGTAGTGAACGAGTTTTGACCGAGGTTTTAAAGTTGCTGGGCTGACCAAGAAACTCTGCACGTAGCTAGAGGTTGGGGAAGCAGAAAACCTGAGTTTTTGTTTCCTCTAAGCTGGCTTTGTATTAGCTTAGAGGGGTTTTGGTTGAGGGCTGTCGGCTTGTCGTGGCAATAGCTGCCGCGAGGTGCCTGTAAACTAAGCTAAACTAACTTACAAAAAAGGGACTGTTCATGAGTGAACAAGAAGTTTTTGCTACCATTCAAAATGATATCAGTAGCAACGATGTTTTTCTTTATATGAAGGGAACACCCGATGCGCCGATGTGTGGTTTCTCTGCCCAGGTTGTCCACGTCCTCAAAAACTACGGTGTAGCCTATGGTTCACGGAACGTCCTTGAGAATTACGATCTACGCGAGGGCATCAAAAAATTTACCAATTGGCCCACGATTCCTCAGCTCTATGTCAAAGGTAAATTTGTTGGTGGTTGTGATATCGTGTCTGAGATGCACCGAAAAGGTGAATTGGCTGCTGTTTTGGATGGCGTAAAAAAAGGCTAAATGAACGAGAGTTGTTTCCTCCCCTTATTGAGCGGCCTTTAACTGGACAGAGGTGAAGTTTGCCATGAGTATCCGACCCCAAGATTATACGAAAGTCGTTCATGCCGGTGTCGAACCTGATCCCCGCACAGGCGCGATTATGACTCCGATCTTTCAAACTTCGACCTACGTGCAAGAAGCGCCTAACGTTCATAAGGGGTGGGATTACTCTCGTGCAGGGAACCCTACGCGGGATGCTCTCGAAGAGGCTTTTGCAGCTCTAGAAGGAGCTAAGTACGGTCTCGCATTCTCTTCTGGTTTGGCAGCCGAACAGGCCATTATTCAAATTCTTAAACCTGGTGACCATGTCCTGGTCTGTGATGATGTCTATGGTGGAACCGGTCGCCTGTTTAGGCGTTTGTTTGCCAAGTATGGTATCACTTTTGAGTTTTTAGATATGACCGATCCAGCACTTGTCAAGGCTGCTTTGAGGCCAGAGACTCGCTTGCTGTGGGTAGAAACGCCGACAAACCCTTTGCTCAAAGTGATCGATATTCAAGCGATGTCTGATCTTGCTAAAAGCGTCCAAGCTTTGCTCGTCGTCGACAATACGTTTGCATCGCCAGTGTTTCAGTCTCCTTTAGAATTAGGGGCAGATGTCGTTATGCACAGCACTACCAAGTATATCGGAGGTCACTCTGATATCATCGGCGGTGCTGTCATGATCAACGATCAGAAGTTGTACGAAGAAATTAAATTTGTTCAGTTTGCAGCGGGTGCGGTACCTGGTCCTTTTGAAAGCTTTCTTCTGCTGCGAAGCATTAAGACGCTTGCTGTTCGGATGGAGAAGCACGCTGCTAATGCCCATGCTGTAGCTCACTTTCTGAAAGGGCATCCCAGAGTTTCAGAAGTATTCTTTCCAGGGCTGAGTCATCATCCTCAACATGCGCTAGCCGCACGCCAGATGCGTGGCTTTTCAGGAATGGTTTCCTTCAACCTCAAGGGCACCTATGAAGACGTGGTGAGTTTTTTGCAAAGTCTTAAGGTTTTTGCATTGGCGGAAAGCCTTGGTGGGGTAGAGTCTTTAGTCAATCATCCAGAAAAGATGACTCATGCTTCTGTGCCAGAAGATATGCGACGTAAGCTCGGCATTGGTTCTCAGCTGATTCGTTTGTCATGTGGTATTGAAAGTGCAGACGATCTGATCGCAGATTTACGGGATGCATTGCGCTGAAGCGAACGCGCGAGAACTTTTAATCTCGCGCGATGAGAGAAGCCGTTAGCTCAAAGAACCTGGAAAATTCTTTTTAGCTGTTTCGAGCAAATCTTCGCTCACACCAAACTGTTTGGCGAGCTCAAAGACCGTTCCTGGGTTTGCCATGACTGCTGCCATCACTTTTTGCAGTGCTTCGGGGGCGATACCGAGCTCCTGAACTTTGCTCATTGCCGCAAAAGGATTTTCCTTCACAGTTTGTGCAAGTTCCATAAGTTTTGCAGGTTCAATGTTTAGATCTTGGATGACTTTTAACAGGTCAGACATAAGAGCTCCTCGTGTACGGCAAACCTTAAAGGGTTGCGTTAAGTTTTTTGAGATCGATGGCGAGCGTGCCTTTCGCTAGAGGCGGTGTATAGAGCACCTGCCAATGTCCCTCAGGATTGATCAAAAAGTATTGTGGACTGTGAGCTAAGTTGTAAAGCCCATCGGGAGTAGAGTCTTCTTTTTTAAAGTAGGCATGAAATATTTTTGCCACGTTTTGCAGTTCTGGCAAAGTTCCTCGTAAAGCGACGATCTCGGGATGGAAATTTCCAACAAATTCGCGCAGGCGCTCCTGGGAGTCACGTTCTGGGTCCACAGATACGAAAAGAAATTGAACGGAAGCTTTGCTTTCGAGAGAAAGATCGTTCAGTTCGTCGCGAAAGTAAGCAAGGGTTGTGGGGCAAATAGTTGGACAGTGGGTGAAGCCAAAGCTTAGGATACTCCACTTGCCGAGAAGTTGCTGCTTGGTGAAGCTTTGTCCCTGAGTGGTTTGGAGATTAAAGTCTGCAAGGGCTTCGGCGGGGCTTAGGGTTGAACCCTGGAGCATTGGCATAGTCTTAGGCTTTAGGGCATTGCCTATAAAAAAGCCTACGATGAGCACGATTCCAACGATGAGGCTCAGGTTGCGCATAAGGTTTTTTGGCATAAAATCTCCGCAGAACGAGGACCCAAAGTGACTTTTGGTGGTATCACGGCAGAGAGTTAAGACCAAGAGCAAAACTAGGCTGGTGTCGCCCCAGGTGGCAATGGTACTAGTTATGTGTGACATCGTATGAGGTGTAAGGCGAAAGGGCTTATTATGCAGACACAGATGAATGGCTTCAAAAAACTTGCGGCACTTGCGATCTTAGTTCTCCCTACCGCTTGCGTCACGAGAGGGAAAGATTTTTCCTCAGATCTTGGCTGGATCAAGAAGAATCAAACTAGCCAGGGTGACGTGCAGAAATACCTTGGGGCTCCGACTTCAGTCGGTAATTCCGGTGGTATCGCGACCTGGACGTATGGATTCTACAATTACCGGCTCTTCGGGGAAAGCACTACCAAAGAGCTGAAGTTCTATTGGAATAACGAGTTTAAGGTTCAAGATTACTCTTTCAATTCCAGTTTACCAGAGGACAGACGTCGTCTGTTGCTTGATTCTCCTAAGTAAGTCCCGCTTTCGGACTAGAGAGGCAATGCGGATGATAGAAAGGCCAATCATCGAAGATAATTTTGGTCGGAGTTTTCGCTATCTCCGCATCTCTTTAACAGATGCATGTAATTTTAGCTGTTCGTACTGCCTACCCAACGGATATTGCAAAGATAGTCAGGTAGCTCCTCCTCTGCGCTTGGATGAGTTTGAAAACTTGGTGGCAGGTTTTGCAGAGATGGGTGTGCGTAAAATTCGTCTCACAGGTGGCGAACCCACGATTCGCCGTGATCTCCTCGATTTTGTTCGAGTCGCTGTGGCCACACCAGGGATAGAAGAAGTCGCTCTTTCGACCAACGGTTATCGCCTCGTCACTCTTGCTCGAGACTTGAAGGCTGCTGGACTAAAAGCAGTGAATATTTCTGTCGACTCGCTGGATGACGATACCTTCCGGACTATCACGAAAAGTCCCCTGCTTTCTAAAATTTTGGATGGCATAGATCTCAGTTTGTCCCTGGGTCTTCGAGTCAAGCTCAACGCAGTCCTGATGAAGGGCTTGAACGATCGGGATTTGCCCCGATTTTTGGCCTATGTGAAGGACAAACCCATCTCAGTGAGATTTATCGAGCTGATGAAGACGGGAGATAATGCTGAACTTTTTGAACGTCATCATCTCTCGGCTGATTATTTGGAGCGAGAGCTTTATCAGGCAGGATGGAGTTTGATTCCAAGGGGACCGACTGACGGTCCTGCTCGGGAATATCTGCATCCTGACTATCAGGGTCACATCGGAGTCATCGCTCCCTACAGTCAAGATTTTTGTGGAACATGCAATCGGCTTCGTATCAGCTGTCGCGGCGAATTAAAACTTTGTCTCTTTGGAGATGGGCAACACTCAGTACGAGCCTTCATCCAGAGCCGATCGCAGGCTGATGAGCTAAGAGCCGCTGTGTTTCATCTATTAAAACTTAAGCTAGCTACGCATTCACTGCACGAGGGCCTTTATGGAAACACAAGAAAATTCTCCAGCATCGGTGGCTGATGGATTTCGAATGATCGACGTCGGAGATAAGGCCGTTACTGTTCGCACGGCTCTTGCGGAAGGTCGAATCTTTTTGAGTCCACCGGTCTTACAAAAAGTAGCAAGCAAGACTTTGCCAAAGGGGGATGCACTCGCTTTGGCTGAAGTTGCCGGGATTATGGCTGCAAAAAATACATCTCAGCTCATACCCCTATGTCATCCGCTGCCGCTAGATGCCGTGAAGGTTAGCTGCCAGCTCGAGTCCGAGAGCTCATCGGTGCTTGTCCAGGCGGAAGCTCGAGCCACAGCAAAAACGGGGGTAGAGATGGAAGCATTAGTAGCAGTGCAAGCTGCTCTACTTACCATCTATGATCTCTGTAAAGGTACAGATCCTGCCCTCACTCTGGGCGATATAAAACTGCTCCGAAAAGAGGGGGGAAAGCAGGGTCTCTGGTTACACCCTACCACTGCTGAAAGTGTCCCTCCTAAGAAAGAATCTTCGACGACAGTGATGCTACACGGATATCGCGCAGCTGTGGTAACGATAAGCGATCGCTGTTCTGCAGGACAGGCAGAGGACCGTTCGGGGGAACTTTTGCTCGAGCATCTTCGTGAAGTGGAAGCTGATGTGTTGCGAAAAGCTGTTGTACCCGATGAGGTGGATGCTATTCGTCAGCTGATTTCAAATCTTGTAGAGAATGATCATGCTGATTTAATTCTCTGTACTGGGGGCACTGGACTTTCGCCTCGCGACAGAACTCCTGAAGCTCTCCATTCGATTTGGGATCGTTCCATTCCTGGCTTTGGCGAACTTCTACGGAGCTCAGGGGCTCAACACACACCCTTTGCATATCTCAGTAGATCGGAAGCTGGAGTGTTGGGCAAGACTTTGATCATATTGTTGCCTGGCAGTACTAAAGCGGTGACCCAGGGATTTCAAGCTCTCTTGCCATTGTTTAAGCATGCGTTTCAGATGATTCATGGGGGACACCATTAAGGTGTCCTAAACAAAGGAGGCGGACATGAAAGGACATGCAGATCTCTTGAGTTTCCCTGATGCAATCTCGATGGTTGCCAATAAGGGTGAACGTCGTAGTATTGCCTTTCGAGCAGAGTGGGAAGAGCTGCCATTGCTCAAAGCTCGTGGTCGCATTCTTGCAGAAAACCTGGTGAGTGGCGAAAATGTGCCTGCCTTTGATAATTCACAGATGGATGGATTTCTCCTTGAGTCGGCAACGATCGAGCAAGCCAGCAGGGAGCATCCGATTGCGCTGCTTCTGCGAGGTAGTCTTGCTGCCGGAGATTTTTGTGCTGAGCTGAAGCCCGGTGGTGCTTACGAAATTATGACAGGTGCCTGTATCGCTGAGGGATCGTATGATTGCGTCCTTAAGGTTGAGGATGCGATCTTAGAAGATCGACCTGATGGCCGCTATCTCATCGTGCGCGAAAAAATCGAAGCTGGACATTATGTTCGTCCTAAAGCATGTGATTTTGAGAAGGGACAAGCCATCGCAGTACGCGGTGCTACGGTAACTCCTGAGATCATTATGGCCTGCGCGAGCTTGGGCATCAGTGAATTGAAGCTTGTGCGACCTGTGCGTATTGCGCTCCTTACAACAGGAAAAGAGCTTCAGCATCACAACGAAAAGAATTTGACAATTGGGTCTATTCGAGATTCCTCAGGGCCTTATCTGCAGAGTCTGCTGGACGATCCTCGTTTTGATCTGGTGCTTCACAAGCTTATCCCAGACGATCCCAACATCTTTATTCACGAACTACGTAGGTGTCGCGAACTTCAAGTTGATGTCATCATGAGCACCGGGGCCGTTTCGATGGGCAAGCACGATTTTGTCAAAGAATGTCTCCTGAACGAAGGAGCGAATGTTTTATTTCACAAAGTTGCAATGCGACCCGGTAAGCCGATCCTCTTTGCAGAATGGCCTGAAAATAACAACAGTCCAGTCTTTTTTGGATTGCCAGGCAATCCTATTTCGACTCTGGTCGGCTGGCGATTTTTTGTGGATTTCTATTTGCGCAGCCTGATCGGTCAAGGAATGGAAGAACCAGGGACAGCGTGCCTCACGCATTCTATGCCAAAGCCTGAAGGGATGAGTTGTGTGTTTAAAGCTTTTGTTGAGAATGGAGAAGGCGAGCGACAGGTGAAAATCCTGGAGGGGCAGGGTTCGCATCTCATTAGCCCGCTGTTAAAGGCAAACTGCTGGGCTGTTTTGCCAGGAGCAAGTACGCTGCTGGAAGCTGGAGAGTCCATTTCGATATTCCCGCTCCATGCACATGAAGGAGCCACTCTTATTTAGCTTCAGGGAGTTCGTGTTGTGTTAGAGATAGAAATTAGATTTTATGGCGCTTTTCGAGATTATAGCTCTCAGAGTACTGTGATATTAACTGTTCCCCCACTTTCGGATCTAGGTCATCTAAGGGCCCTTTTGAGGCAACGTCTTGAGATTTTAAAGCCTGGAGCACAGCCTGGAGATTTGCTGGAAAAATCTGTTTTTGCGGATGCGGATGATATTCTTCCGGCAGACTATCTCTTGCAGAGGAGTCAGAGCTTGTCCATTATTCCGCCAGTTTGTGGAGGTTGATCTATGCAGACTTGTGTTCGGGTCGAAATTTTAGATCAAACACTTGATACGAGCGTTTGGCTCAAGGGTTTGCCATCTCTTGAACATGGGGGAGAATGTAGTTTTGTTGGACGGGTGAGGGCACATAATTTAGGTCGCGAAGTCACAGGCATCGCTTATGATGTGCATGAAGTCCTCGCTAAAAAAAGTATAGGCAAAATTGTAGAAGAGGCACGACAAAGGTGGGAGCCTGACGCTCATGTGCTCGTTATTCACCGCCAAGGTCATCTCAATACTGGGGATGCAAGTGTTTTGGTAGCAGCCAGCTGTCGACATAGAGATGAGGCATTTCGAGTGTGCCGCTACATCATCGACGAGATCAAGCATCGAACGCCCATCTGGAAAAAAGAATATTATATCGATGGTGAGAGTGAATGGGTCCAGGGTCACGCTCTGTGCCAGCATCGCAAAAGTGATCCCGAAGATCATGTCCACTAAGGAGTTGGCTCGTTACTTCCCCTGACGAGCAAGGATCGAATCCGTTCCATAGCGCGACAGGCGTCATTTAGGAGAAGAATGAGATCTTTGGCGCGCACGGGTTTTTCGATATAATCGAAAGCCCCCAAAGCGAGTTGGTCGCGTTTGCATTCTTCGGACACTTTTCCTGTCAAAAAAATTACGGGCACATATATGGAGCGCTGGCGGAGGAGTCGAAAGCATTCAGCGCCGCTCATGTCGGGCATATTCATGTCGAGAATTATCACGTCCACAGGGATATTAGCGAGTAGGGTCAAAGCTTCGTGACCTGAGTGAGCCATGAGGACTTTGATGGACGTATATTTTTCAATGATTAGCTTCGTGATTTCAGCCATTTCAGCTTGATCGACTACAATAAGGAGTTGAGCAGTAAAGCTTGTGGGTGTAGCCAGGGAGGACCCTTGCTCACCATTCTCCGCTAAATTTTTGAGCGTTTGGCTCATTTTCAATCTCCTCGTCCTACGTTTCGGTAAAAACTCTAAAAAACTGAGAGTTTCTTGTGTTGATTGGTCTGGTACCTCAGCAAAAACAAGAATTTTTAACTGCGATATTGAGGGTTCCGAGAGACTACAAGGCAAAGCATTTAAGGGGGATACTCCGGATCTTGGGCCTCCGCTATAATAGAGGGAGCACCATGTTTCCCTCTGAAATCGAGGCCTGATTCATGAGAATTTTTAATTCGGTTTTTTCTCTCGTCCTGTCGGGGCTACTCCTGACCAATGGCTGCAAATGTCAAAGAAGCGAGTCACAGGCAAAAGCTTACGCTCCTCAAAAAGGACCAGTAATCTATGCTTCGGATAAGATGGAATTCGAAGATATTCGAGACTTCTACAAACGTGTGTTTGGTACGGATACTTACACAACCAACTGGGCAGAAATTGATAAGTACCGAACTGGATCAGCTATTCCGGAACGAAAGCCTTATCTTGACTCTTGGTATCCCGAGCGTACGGGAGGTACAAATTCTGGCAATGCATTGAGCAAGTATGATCGTGCTTTCAATGGTGGCGAAAACAAGGCTGCGAAATGGGAGGTCGATAATCATAATCGCCCAACTCCGAATTGGTACGGTCACTGTAACGGAACCTCGGTTGCTTCAACTCGTTACCAAAATCCGCGGAATAATGTGCGACGGCCCAAAGGCTGTAATCCAATCGGTCCAAACTGTGTCGAGTTTACGACTCAAGATATACGAGCTTTGCTTACAGAAATCAGTATGAACGCACGAGCAAAGTTTATTTCTGGGAACCGCTGTCGCCTCACCGCAGAAGAAGTTGCCAAGCGGCCTGCTCTGAGGAGTAATCCTCTAGAGATGGATGAGTGCGATGATGTGAATCCAGGTAGTTTTCATACTGGTCTAGTCAATTTTCTGGGGCGAATGAAGCAGCCGATTATTTTCGATGAGCGAATGAATGAAGAAGTATGGAATTATCCGATCTATCGTTACAGTTATACGGCCGAAGGTCCACTCAACGAAGGGCAAGCGATAGCAGCAACTGGGCTGCCGATTGATAGCTGGGTATTCAATTCAAAAGCGAAGAGTTGGTATCGCGTGAACATGACCGTTGAGTTTCGGATGTCGCGTGGTGATTTTACTGGAGCAGGAACAGTTCCTGACCTACTTGAAACTATGAATTACGATTACATCTTGGAGATCGATGAAGCAGGAAATGTCCTGGGAGGGGAATGGTTAGGAGCTTCGCGAACGAATCATCCTGATTTCATCTGGATGCCCTTTGAGCCTGCTGAACCAACAGGTGATCAGTCGCGTGGGAACGCCTTTATCAATAACCAGGAAGTGATAAAGCTTTGGGCGGATTCAGTCGGATTTGATCCAAGTGATCCCTTTCGCGATAAGCCCAAAAACACCTACGACGTTCGCTTTTTTCCACCATCCGACCTGTCTTGGGGCTCAGTGCGAGGCTTTTATCGTTTGACTCTGGACGGACGTTCGACGGGAGTGGCCTTTTTGGGCAAAAAGACTCACATGCGCGTTGAAGTGGATGACAGTCTTAAGAGCGATGCGACGGTTGAGGTAACACTAAATGGGCAAGCGCTGCCGATGAACCCCACAGCCGAAGGGCGCTATGACGTGCTGATGGATGTTCAGCCGGGAGTCAATTTGCTAAGCTTTCGCTGGAATTCGCCACGAGTAGATGCCAATGAGATCAATTGGGATTTCCGATTCTATGCGATGTGAGCTAGGATAGGGGGCTTGGCCCCCTATGCGAGAGTTTCATGTCACAGCCATTCTTTTTGTCTCCTAAACAAACTGTCTTGCGTGTGCTTGCAGCAATTGGTGTAGGTACCACGGCTGCATTTTCGGTTTTGCTGTTTCTAAGTGCGCTCCAGTGGATCACAGGTGTTCGTCTGCGACAGCCAGCACTTATTGGTTTATTGCCCTGGTTGGGATACGGGAGCGTCTGGCTCTACGAAAAGTTCTGGTCTCGCACCTCTGCAGGTTTTGCTCTTATTTTGGATGAAGTTCATAATCCTCAGGTCATTATTCCCAAGCGCATGGCTCCTTTGGTTCTACTGACGACACTCCTCAGTCATCTCGGGGGAGCTTCGGTTGGTCGTGAAGGGACTGCTGTTCAAATGGCAGCAAGCTTGGCAGATCAATGGGCTCGTTTCTGGGATCTTGATTCTCGGCAGCGCGGACGGCTCCTCATTGCGGGAGCGAGCGCGGGATTTGCGGCGGCAGTGGGAGCACCCTGGGCTGGGGTGATTTTTGGTTGGGAAGTGATGCAGAAAGATAAAAGGCGCGTACAGGATGTGGGTGATTCCCTAGTTGCTGCCTTTACAGCCTATAGTCTGCTGGCTCTGCTCGGCTGGGAACATACGGAATATCCAGCTGTGACTATTCCTGAACTAGGGACCGGCAAGTTTGTCCTCTCCATAATTTTACTTGGCTTAGGGGTTGGAGGACTAGCCCATCTTTTTGTAAAGACAACTCATATCTTTGAAATAAGAATAAAACAGTTGCTTCCAAATACCCGCAAACGTTTGTTAGGAGTTGGTTTCTTTCTTGTGTTTGCCTATGCATGGGAAGGTTCTTATCGTTTTGTTGGGTTGGGAATCGAGGAGATTCATCGGGCCTTTTTGGAGCCTTCTGTTTGGTCTGCTGTATGGGGAAAGCTCGTTTTTACTATCCTATCCGTTGGCTCAGGATTTAAGGGCGGAGAATTTGTGCCTCTTATCTTTATGGGAAGTAGCTTTGGCAATAATTTTGCTCAATTGCTTGGGCTTCCCCTCTCCTATGCTGCCGCGTTAGGGGCTGTGGCTTGTTTTGGAGCTGCAGCAAATGCTCCTTTGACGAGCTGTGTTATGGCGATGGAATTGTTTGGTTGGAAAATAGGACTTTCAGCCTTTTTAGTTTGCTATCTGGCATATCTTGTGAGTCCTGCTCATGGGGTTTACGATGCAAAGAAGGAAAAGTGAGCCTTGACGGAATCAGACTGAAATGAAAGTGCAACTTTGCCTTCGCAGGTTTCTAGGATGTGGTTGAGATTCCTTTCAAGGGCAGATATTGCGTTGTTTTCCCATTCAAAATGATTTTCGACGAGCACGTACCAGTCCTTAGCGTTATCTCCTTTGAGAGAGCAGCGTACAAGTCCATGTGAGTTTTGAAGGCAGACTGTCAAAAGAATCTCGATGGCTGTTTTAAGGATGTTTTTATCGGCATGAATTTGCCAGTTGCTAGCTTGCTCATCCTCAAAAATCAAGCGTTTACTCCACTGATCCATGGTGAGTTCTTCTACCAGATCTTTGAGGACTTGAGCTATTTCTGAAGCACTAAAGACTGCGACTTTGGGGCCATCAACTCCACTAAACAGGCGAATTTCAACGATCGATTCAGCAGAACGTTTGAGACCTTTTTCCATCGTGGAAAAGTGCTCTTGGAGTTGAGAGAAGAGGCGGTCGAACTCTTGTCGGCAGGCAAGCACCTCAGGGTCTTGATCAGAAGCCTCAGAAAATAGATTGCGAAAGAGTACTTCCAGGTTACTCGTGATTTCACGAGAGTTCATAAGGCTAAGTTGAATGAAGTTGATGGGATTATTGAGGCGATGAGCTACTAGCCCTGCTAAGTGGAAACGGAGCTCGGAAGCCATTCTTAAAGATTTTTCGCTGGTTTCTCTTTCTTGGAGGAGAGCTTGATTTAACTGAAGCTCGTGAATCTGTGTATTTTGCTGCTCGACGAAAATTTGTCTGGCCTGGATTTCCTCAAGCATTTCATTGATTTTTATGGCGAGATCACGCACCTCTGTTTGAGCATCGACGCTAACTTTTCTTTTTTCAGGCACTGTGATGGCGAGAAGGCTGACTTCATTTCGCAGGCGAATGAGCTTTTGGAGTAAAATTTTTTGCATACCCCAGGTTTGGACGATGAGTGTTATGAGGATGCTGATACCAAAGGCAATTAGGATAGTGCGAAGTGTCGTTCGTCCCTGAGCTAAGAGTTCTCGAGGTAGAAAAAAGTCAAAGCGAAGAACTGGCTTTCTATTGGAGTCATAGGCCCATATGTAAGCCCATGTTAGATCAAGCGAGGTTGGCTCGTAGGACGCCCGATCGATAGCTAAAAGAGTTGGGAGCTTCACAGAGCGGCCAACTTGAGCATGACTTTGATCAATGTCTTTTGAAGCCGTCATAGTAATCGATAGCTTGCTGAGAGTCGAAATCAGCTGAGGAAAATCCTTATCTAGCAGGCGCATGAAGATAAGACGCCCCATAGATGGTCCTTGCCGATTTGTAGGACGCACATTTTTGGTAGCATAGATAAAATAGGATTCGCCTAGGTTTAAAATGCCACTTTTGAAGGTGAAATTGTCGAGGTCAGGCCATACCTCTGGGTGATCAGGGAGATGTTTATCGATGATCTGTTTGAGCTCGGGGTGTTCATAGGCAGGCTGTCGTTCGATTCCTCCCTGAAAACTTCCGTCGTTTTTATAAAATCGTATAGAGGAAAGGTTCATGGACTCTAGAACGCTCTCTTCAAGATTTGCCTCTTCGAATTTTCTTGATTTGGTTTGAAAATAGTCTGCAGCATCATCCCAATCACCCCAGTCTCCAATCCGTTTGCCTAAAAAGCCGAGTTCGTTAGAAATGATCTCGGCAACTCGCTCGATGTGCTTAGTAGTCTCGCGAGCTTCCAATTGGGCAAAGCGTTGTTCTAAAGTTAGATTGATAAAGATCATAGAGGCGCTGAGCACAGTAAAAAGACTACTTAGAAGTAGGAGACTGGTCTGAGTACGGGCAGACTTGAGCCAATCGGGTAGATTCATGAGGCTAGGCCTCCAAGCTGGGTGATAGGCTCTATTATACACAGCTTACCGGAAATGAAAAATACCAGAGAACTTTCGCTCTCTGGTATTTACTTGCTGGAATTAAGACTTAGAGTTGGAGATTGTTGAGAGTTTCACTGTCGATGGTCACTTGTGCCTTGTCGCGAAGAGACTTGACGAGGTCACCGCGAGCAGAGGCGCGAACTTCCTGAGCAACTTCATCTTTTTTGTCTTCGAATTTTACAGAGTCACCGCCGCGGACATCTGTGATTTTCAAGATGTGGTAACCAAACTGAGTTTTGATAAGTTGATCGTAGACTTTGCCTTTTTCGGTTGAAAAGGCTGCTTTTTCGAATTCAGGAACCATGCGGCCTTGCTTGAACCAGTTAAGCTCACCACCTTTGGAGCCGTTGGGAGTGTCACCAGCTTGTTTTTTGAGGACTTCGTCAAAGTTGTTCTTGGCAATTACTTCCTTGAGAGTCTTTTCTGCTTTAGTTTTCTCTTTTTCTGTAAAGAGAATGTGAGCAGCTTTGACTTCTTTTTCAGTAAATTTAGCTTTGTTCTTGTCGAAGTACTCTTTCAATTTAGCATCGGTCGATTGTTCTTCGATATACTTCTCAAGGTAGAGCTTGGCGAGGATGTCACGTTTTGCAGTTTCGACGAGCGATTTGAATTTATCGCTATCTTCAATTTTAGCTTGCTTGGCTTGTGAGGAGAGCAAAGTACTCTCGATGATGTGATCAAGAAACTGCTGACGGATAGCAGGGTTGGCCTTGACCATATCAGCCTGAGGGCCTAGCTGCTCCACAGCTTTTTTGTAGTCTTCTTCGGAGATCGCTTTGCCATCGATTTTGGCCAGCTCTTTAGCAGAAGCAAAGCCTGAGCACAGAAGACTGACGAAAACCAGGGACTTTGGAAAACGTACTGTCATGGGCGTAGGTTCCTTTCTATGCATTATCGGAGTTCAGCTGAAAGTTCGTCCTTCAACCAGCCGAGCAAGAGCTCGACCTCCTTTTCGACATCTTTATCCGTAAGCGTTTTCTCGTCTGATTGAAAGACTAGGCTGAAGGCCATACTCTTTTTACCAGCCGGAATATTGGGGCCTTGATAAACATCAAAGAGCCTGGTGTCTTGCAGATACTTGCGTTTTTTAAAGGCAAGAAACGCTGCTTCGAATTGATCGAAGCGTACAGACTCTGGAACGATTAGAGCGAGATCGCGCGCGACAGGGGGAAATTTCTGTGCCCCTGAGGCGTAGGTTTGTGTTTGGCGCGATGCAGCAAAAATAGCTTCCAAGTGGAGCTCAAAGACGACAGGTGGACTTTGGGCATCAAGTTCGAAAGCTTTGGCAGTTCGAGGATGTAGCTCGCCTGCGTAACCTAGGAAGTCTCCTTTAGCGGTCCAAAGGGTGGCCGATGCACCGGGATGGAGCCATGGATAGTCTTGAGCTTCGATCGCGATGCACTTAACGTCTTCCACTCCAAAGCTGCTCAAGTAACGGAGAATGATAGATTTTGCGTGAAAAAAGTCAGCTCGAATTTCAGGCTGATTCCAAGACTTTTGAGTAAACGGTTGATCGAGGATACCTGCCACTCGCGAATGTTCGAGAGGACGATCGTCTTTGATAGCTTTGACTGGGATGTGAGCACCCTGGGTCGCCACATGTTTCCAGACTTTACTAAGCTCTGACGGAAGATTGCGGGGCTCGTGAAAGGTGCGTGCGGCTTCAAAGAGCTGAACGCCTTGAACACCATGGCGGCGGTTTTCATAAACAGCTCGTAGTAGGCCTGGGATCATGGTCGTGCGCAAAAGGCGATGCTGCTCGACAAGCGGATTGGCGAGCCGAATGCTAGCTGAGAGGGGATGCTGTGTTGTGAGGCCTAGGCTCTTGGCATCGTCCACGCTCATAAAGGGGAAACTGATAATTTCACTCAGCCCGAGGTGAGCAAGCGCGACTTTGTTCTGGTCGAGAAAGTCGATCAAAGGGTGCTCAGGGAGCGCTCCCAGCTGCATCCGTGGCAACTTGCTTGGAATCTTATCGTAGCCGCGGACTCGAGCAATTTCTTCGATGAGGTCGACTTCACGTTCCAGATCTTGGCGCCACGAAGGTATTTGCCAGAGAGTGGTCTCAGCATCGTGTTTGATAACTTTGAGGCCAAGGCGCTCTAGTATATCTTGAGCTTCTTTGGCAGGAAGCTCGGGGTTAGCTGTGAATTGACGGAGTCGAGAGAGGCGAAGTTTGACTTCGAGAGGCTTGTGCTCTTCGGGATATACATCAACGGCACGACCGGCGATTTCAGGGAGTGGAAGATCGTAGCCCTGAGCCCTCAGATCATGGCTTGCTTGATACATCACCTCAGCAACGCGGCGAGCGACCCAAGCGACATGTGCTAGATCGATACCACGTTCGAAGCGATGTGAAGCTTCGGTATGAAGGGCAAAGCGTTTGGCAGTTTTACGAACAAGGCTCGGATGGAAGTGAGCAACCTCGATCACTATATTTTGGGTGTCGCTTTTCACTTCGGAATTCTCACCGCCCATAATTCCGGCAAGACCAACAGCTTTGTTACCGTCGGCAATCAGGAGATCTTGCGCTGTAAGCGCACGTTCTTGACCATCGAGTGTTTTGAGTTTTTCCCCTTCTGCAGCGCGGCGCACTTGGAGCAGACCACCCTGCACATCGCGTTCATCGTATGCGTGGATAGGCTGTCCGGTCTCTAGCATAACGAAATTAGTCGCGTCGACAATCAGATTGATAGGACGCATACCAGCATTGGCAACGCGACGTTGAAGCCAAGTGGGAGAGGGGAGGGCTCGCAGATTTTGTACGTAGAGCCCAACGAAACGCCGGCTATCCTGAGGGTTTTGGATCTGAATGCGAATCTTTTGGGCTGAATCAAGGTTTTCCTTAGACCATTCAGGATGCTGCGCAGGCAGTCGGAAACTTCGGCCGAGCTTTGCTGCGAGATCTCTGGCGACGCCGATGACACCGAGACAATCACTCCGGTTTGGAGTCAGTCCTATCTCAAAAACAGTGTCGTTGAGTTGAAGATAATCCGTAATACTCTGCCCTAAAGGTGCGAGAGGGGGAAGTTCGATAATGCCATCGTGCGACTCAGAAAGTCCGAGTTCAGATTCGCTACACAGCATACCGAAGGAAGCTTCTCCACGGATCTTGCTCTCTTTGATTTTGAAGTCTTGAGGCAGAACGGCTCCGATCCGAGCGACGACAACTTTGATCCCTTCGCGGGCATTAGGAGCGCCACACACGATCGAAAGAACTTCTCCACCACCAACATCCACCTGACACAGGCGAAGTTTATCTGCGTTGGGATGCTGCTGAGCCTTGAGAATTTGGCCTACGACAACCGGTCCTTCCAAAGGCTTTAGAGTCTGGACTCCCTCGACTTCGAGGCCGAGCTGGGTGAGAGTAGAAGAAATCTCCGCAATGCTGAGTCCTTTGAGGTCGACGTAGTCTTGTAGCCAGAGCAATGAAATATGCATAAAATAAGCCTCGAAGCTTAAGGATAGATGGGGAATTGACCAAGGAAATCCTCTTGGCCATCAAACAGCTGACGAAGATCCGACAAGTTGTAGCGCAGCATGGCCATCCGATCGATGCCAAAGCCAAAAGCAAAACCTGTAAATTCCTCGCTGTCGTATCCTACCGCCTCGAAGACGTTTGGATGAATCATGCCGAGTCCACCGATCTCAAGCCATCCACTTTGTTTGCAGATCCGGCAGCCTTTTCCACGGCAAGCAACGCACTGCAGATCAAATTCAGCTCCTGGTTCGACGAAAGGAAAGAAGCTTGGACGCAAACGTGTTTCAAGATCTTCGCCAAATACAGCCTTGAGAAACCGATCGATGACGCCCTTCATATCACCCATATCGATGCCACGGTCGACGACAAAGCCTTCGATCTGGTGGAACATGGGGGTGTGAGTCAGGTCGGAGTCACAGCGATAGGTTCGTCCAGGTGCGACTATGCGCAGGGGTGGCTTCTCATGCATCATCGCGTGAATCTGGATGTTGGAGGTATGAGTCCTCAAGATCGTTTTGGCTCGATCGGCAATGAAGAACGTATCTTGCATATCGCGAGCTGGGTGGTCGTCTTTAAAGTTAAGCGCGCTAAAGTTGTAAAAGTCCAGGTCAGCTTCGGGACCATCGTAGACAGTGAAGCCGAGACGACGAAATTCTGTCAAAAGCACTCGTCGCATCAGGGTCACAGGATGCAGAGAGCCGAGGCCCCGGGTAACTTGAACAGGCAGACTGACATCGATCTTGTGGCTCGTCAGATTTTGATCGAGTGCACTCTCTTCGGCTTGGGTTTTGAGCTCGTCGAGTGCCTTTTCGAATTCTTGGCGAAGCTCATTGATCACCTTACCTGCGGCAGGCTTGTCCTCTTTAGGCATAGATTTGAGGGCTTCCATGAGCTCGGTAACGAAACCTTTGCGCCCCAGAAATTTGACTTTGAGGTCTTCGACAGCACGCGGATTCAGGCGACCATCAAGCGCCTTCCGATCGGCTTGGAAGAGCTGCCGAAGTTCTTCAATTTTTTTAACACAGTCTTGGAGTTTGTAGGTCTGATTATCACTCATGTCCGAGCCTCAAGGCATTGGCATCAACAAAAAGCGGGGCGCTATCTCGTCGCCCCGCACCTCGTTTTTATACTAAAAGGTCTGATTCCGGCAAGTTGAGCTTAGGGGCGATGCTCAAAATAAAGCAGCGCCCGCGTGCTTACTTGACCTCCTGCAGAGCCACACTGAGACGTCGCAGCCCTTCTGAGAGGACGTCTTCGTGAACGGCGTAGCTCAGTCGCAAAAAGCCAGGAGCTCCGAAGGCTTCTCCTGGTACCATGGCGACATGGTGTTGCTCGAGGAGCTTCGCGCTAAAGGCCAAACTGTTATGGTTCGCATAGGCAGGTGACTTCTCCAAAACCTTGCGAATATCGATAAAGACGTAGAATGCACCACGTGGTGGGACCATATCGACACCGGGCATGTCGCGAAGCATCTTAACAGCGAGATCCCGACGCCCCTTCAAAACCTTCATCTTGTCTTGCATCAGATTGGGACCGAGGCTCAGCGCTTTGAGCGCACCTTCTTCGATAAAGGTCGGAAGGCAGGTCGAAGATTGTGTCTGGAGGGTGCGGACAAGATCAGCTACTTTTGCTGGGCCAGCCATATATCCGACGCGCCAGCCAGTCATCGCAAAGCCTTTTGAGAAGCCATTTACAAGGATGAAGCGGTCACGAACGGCCGGGCAAAGAGTAGCAAGAGAAACGGCTTCGCCATCGTAGGCCATATACTCGTAAATCTCGTCAGAGATGATCCACCAAGGTTTGTCGCTCAGATAGTTGCCCAAAGCTTTAAGTTCGTCTGGGCTCATCACGTAGCCCGCAGGATTGTTGGGCGATGTAAGGACGATCGCCTTGGTCTTGGCTGTCACATAGGGTTTTATCATATCGGGAGTGAGGCGAGGGCCCAGGTGATCCTGAGGATAGGGAATAACGACGGGTTTGCCTCCAGCTGCTAGAACGTGCTCTGTGTAGCTGACCCAGTAGGGCGCAGGGATCAGGACTTCATCCCCTTCGTTGATGAGGGCGAGAGCTAAGTGAAAAAGAATTTCTTTGGCACCAACGCCGACCACAATTTGGCTTGGTTGATAGCTGAGTTGATTTTCTTTTTCTAGTTTTGCCGCGATCGCTTTGCGCAGAGGTAGACCACCTCCTGCTGCCCCGTACTTTGTCTTACCCTGACGCAAAGCCTCAATAGCCGCTTCAACGATTGGTTCGGGTGTTGAAAAATCGGGTTCGCCCACCGAAAAATTGATGACCTTGTGACCCTGTTCCGCCAGTTCTTTCGCCTTGGTGTTAAGGGCAACTGTGGGAGAGGGTTGGAGTTGTGAAATTCGTGCAGAAAGGGAAAGTTCCATCGCTCTAACCTGCCAAAGGGTTGCTAGTTGCCCTTATTAAGCAGGCTCTGTGAAAGACTTACAAGTAGTTTTGGAGAGTATAAGGAAAAAGTCCTACCGCTGTGGAATGTGTCAGAAAGCTCAACTCACGACCGTTGCGGGAACCCACTTTTGGACTAAGGGGGTGTCTTGCCATCGGCTTTAGGTTTCTCTCCCCGAAAGGAGAGCTTGCGCACCGCAGATGGAGTCAGACTCCCTTGCGAGATTTATCGATTCACTGGATCGATCGCGATCCAAAGCATCGACACATTCCTTATTTAAAGTAGCACTCGCTAAGGTCATTGGCTAGGCTTTTCAAGCGGGACTTGCTTCTCTTCTTTTGAGCGTTGTGTCGTAGGGAATTTCCAGTACGAGCTCAGTTTTCTCTAAGTGGACTTGGATCCCAAGAGAGGAAAACTTGTTTTCGAGAGTGCGTGCAAAAACTTCAGAAAATTCCGGTAAATCCCCATGGAAATACAAGGACACGGTTTGCATTTTACCGGAAACATCGACTTCGATGTGAGCTCCGGGGTGATGTGAGCTCTGATCGAGAATGTACTGCTCTATTGTCATGAGAAGTTCAAGCGCCGACGAATGATGGGCAAAAATCGATAGGTTCTTATCGTCCGTTTTCCAATCAATGGAAATGTCGTGCTTTGCACAGGCTTTTTCGAATAGGGTACGCATGTCTTCGAGAAGAGAAAAGACGCGGATGTCACTCGGCTCTCCAAGAGTATTTGGAGCAAGCGCCTGCAAGCCTCGCGCAAAAGCATGGAGCTGTGTGGCTGCATCCTTGATCTTTTTAGCTGTGAGCTTGTAGCGATCAGTCTGTAGCTTCTGATGGATTCGCGAGCGTATGATCTGATCTGCACCCTTACTGATACGTTGAAGCGGAT